>Ga0209555_10001623_pt1 | contig 17034 bp, 25 predicted proteins | sample SaaInl85LU_5_DNA_FD_184643 | JGI IMG/M metagenome (GOLD analysis project Ga0209555, IMG submission 184643) | Marine microbial communities from expanding oxygen minimum zones in the Saanich Inlet - ESP_85LU_5_DNA (SPAdes) (version 2) | ecosystem: Environmental > Aquatic > Marine > Intertidal... | reverse complement strand
TCCAGTGGACGTTAGTGACTACGTTAGACATTCCGTCTTGTGATACTGCGTAGTCGAGTGCTGCTACTTTCCATGTGTATGACATCTGTTATGCTCCTTTGAGTGCCGCTACTTCGGCCTTGAGTTCTTCGATCATTGCTTGTTGCTCTTGCATTGCCTTGGTAAGAACAGGAATAAGCTGAACGTACTCCATAGCAAGTTGGGTAGCGTCTGACTTAGGCGTTTGCTTCATTGGGTCATTGGGGTCTACGTCATACCCGTCTAGGCACTCGTCAGTGTCGTAGACAGCTTCAGGAATAATCGCCCGAGTTGTCTGCGCTCCGAAGCCTAGCTTGCGGACATCGTCACCTTTGAGCTTATAGGCTATTGGTGAAAGAGCCATTACAGAATCAAGGCCGTAGTTAAAATCAGGCTCTATGTCTTTAAGGCGCTCGTCTGAAGTTTGTGTGCCAACCACCTGTCCAGTAGTGTTACCCACACTGGAAGAAGAAGTGCTTATGTAAACCGTGCCTCCTCTAACAGACATAAGCCTAGTCGAGTTATCTACCCCATTCCAGAATCCAACGTAAGTTGCGTTGTCAGAAATGCTTGGGTTATAAAACATAGCGTAATTAGAAGAATCGCCGTTGTTCGCTCTGCAACTCCAACCCGCCTGCCCGCCGTTGTTTGAAGTACTAGCTATGTTAAGTCCCATACTGTTTAACGTATTAGTCTGTAGCGGCCCCCGTGCGCTAACAATCTCCGAAGTCGTACCAACCAGCAAGTTGCCGCTGGAGTCGATGCGCATACGTTCTGTTAACGCTGTACCAAACGCTAGTGCGCCAGAAGATACGCCAAGACCATTTACGCCAGAAGCAAAAGTCTTGAACCACATATAGCCTGTTGCTGTTGCTCCATCGTTTAGCCTAAGTCCAAGTCGACCTGCCTCAATACTATAAAGATAATGTTCGTTTGTATTGTTTAGAACTACTCCTGCGTCTGCCTTAACAATACCGCTAACCTCTAAACGCTCGCTAGGCGAACCCGTCCCAATACCCACGTTACCGCTGGAGTCGATGCGCATACGCTCAGTTGCGGATGTAACAAAACGTATATCGGCAGACTCCTCGGTTCTTACTTCAAAGTCGCCAGTGCCTCTATGCTGAATGGCAGACGTGGTATTAGCGCCGCTGCTGTTTCTTATGATTCTTAGGCCATAGTCGGTGTATGTAGTATCGCCTACTAAGTCTAAGAATGCATAGCCGTTGCCAGTTCTACCAGCACCAACGTCAATAAACCGTGTTTCTGTAGAGGCGCCTTTTGCCTGTATATTTCCATAAACTTCTAATTTTTCTCCAGCGGATGTACCGCCAATCCCCAAGTTGCCGCTGCTGTCGATGCGCATACGCTCTGTGCCAAGAGTTGCAAACACAAGCGGTGCCGAGCCGTTTGTTCCTACTAGTCCATACGCAGTATTTTGAAAACGTAGAGAGCCTAGATTAGAGCGCGGAAGTCCGAAATATGTGCCCGTGCTGGATGGGCCGTCATACCGTGCAATCACACCCGCATAAGAAGGACCTGACGCAAAATCATATGCGCCTGTTGTGCTCTCTGTTGCACTTGCAGCGTGAGAACCTAACACTTGTGTGTTTCCTACAACATTTAATTGTTCGTATAAAGCGGTTGTATTGATTCCAACTTTGCCGTTGGAGTCGATACGCATTTTCTCTGTGCTGCCAGTTCTTAGTTTCAGAAGTGAAGGTGAAAAGTCAATACCAGACTGAGAAGCTACGTTGTCAATGTTACGTTCAAGCCTGAGCGTTTGGGTTCCCCAGTCGCCGCCACTGCTTGCCGTAGTATCACGAACAGCAGAAAAGCGCAGACCATCATTTGCATTGGATGCTCGACCATCTCCAATCCTCGCCAGCTCTTTTATAGAGCCTGTCGTTAACCCCGCATTTCCACCATTGACCACTAGTGCATCATCAGGAGTATTAGTACCAACACCAACGCGGTTATTTGCGGCGTCAACTACTAGTGTGTTGGTGTCTACTGTTAACCCGCCTACAGTGATTGCGTTAGTAGTTGTAGCGCCTCGACCCGTTACCGAGTCAAGCGTGTCGGTTTCTGTGTAGCTGGTTAAGTATCGACCATCAAGGTTTACAGTAAGCGCCGACAAGCCCTCTCGGTTTAACGTCAGAACGCCAGTGCTAGTGGTAAAGCCGACAGAGTTGACGTAGTTGTTTGTATCAACGTACGACGTCAGATACCCAGCAGCCGAGTGATCGCCCCAGCCGTAAGCCGCATCCCAGTCGGTAGTGTTTAGGTTACTAGCCGTGACATTCCCTGTAGAAGTAACATCACCGACAGTAATCGAGTTAGTTGTCGAGTTACCTGCCGTGGTTACGTCTGCCAGCGTTGCTGTGCTCGATATTGTAGTGCCGGTAATATCAATGCCTGTGCTGCCGCTGTACACCTGCGCGGATGATATTTGAGAGAAATGTATGTTTGTTGTGCCGAAGGTTATTGGCCCCTCGGTTGTCATTACATACGTCTCACCAGCACCCATTGTCCCTTCTTGGACATAGAAGGCATCGCCCTGACCAAAGCTATCCGGGTCAGATGGTGCGTAAGAGTCTGCATCAACAGCCCTAGTCAATACCCAGTTAGTCGATCCAGAGCCTACGTCTGTGACCGTGTATATGCCGTTGTGAGCCTGATTTGTCTGCTCGTATATAAGAACCCTGTCCCCAGATAAAAGCGTCACACCGTCGATTACGAGGGCTTCCTGAGTGCCTGAGTTAGTTAGTGTCGCACCTACGCCAGATGATCCATTGTCATAGGTTGCAGCAAGGTTGCCCTCTTTCTCAACACGTACTGGGTCATGGTAGTGAACTCCAGCCGCAGCAATGGTATCCACATACTGCTTTGTGGCCGCACCAAGGTTTGATGATGGGTCAGCGTTAAGTATTACTGGCCCGGTAGATGTCATCCCACCAACGGTTATTGCATTGGTTGTGGTGTTACCATCGGTTGTTACGTTATCGAGTGTGATGCCAGCAATTGACGCATACGCAGCAACCCATGAAGAGCCATCGTAGACCTTCATGACATCGGTTGTTGAGTTGAAGTACAAAGCGCCAGTAAGCAACGCATCGCCGTCGTTGTCTACAGTGGGGTCATTAGCCTTTGATCCCAGATAACGATCATCAAAGTTGTCGTATGACGCTGCTGCATTGGCTTCTGATGTGGCCGCTGCACTGGCGGAGCTTGATGCGTTAGACTCAGAAGTGGCGGCATTGGACGCAGATGTTGCGGCGTTAGTCTCACTGGTAGCTGCGTTAGTTTCTGATGATGCTGCCGCTGATTCTGATGCTGCGGCATTGGCTTCTGATGTTGCTGCCGCCGATTCGCTACCTGCCGCATTAGACGCACTAGTAGCCGCATTAGTTTCTGAAGTTGCCGCATTACTTTCTGAAGTTGCAGCATTGGTTTCGCTGGTAGCTGCATTAGTCTCCGATGTGCCAGCATTAGTTTCTGATGCCGCAGCATTGGATGCCGATGTAGCAGCCTCACCAGCTTTTGTTGTCGCAATACCGGCCTGTGTCGTTGCGATACCCGCCTGCGTTGTTGCCGTACTAGCCTGGGTTGTTGCTATTCCAGCTTGAGTTGTCGCCGTGGTTGCATGGCCGCTGGCAGTGTTGGAGTATCCAAGTGCTGCGTCTCTTGCGCCTTCAGATAGCCCCTGAGCGGCCTCGGAAAGGCCCTGCGCGGTTTCTGCGGCAGTCTTATGCTGACCAGCCAGTGTTGCTGATCCAGCCGCTGCCGTTGCAGAACCTGCCGCCGCTGTTGCTGACAGTGCTGCTGCGTCTTCACTATCTTCGGCATTTGATGCGGCCTGCGTTGCCTTAGAGGCAAGGGTTGCTACGTTTTCTTGATTTGCATTACCGGCCATCCCGGCCTCTTGATCCCAGCCAGTTGTTGGGCCGCTTCCCTCTTCCCAAATCGCCATTACTTATTCCTCAAAACTAGTGGGCCTGAATACATCGCAGAATCTGACTCTTGATTGGCCTGCGCTATGCCTTGGGCATACATCTGGCCCCATATAGAAATGCGCTGATCTTCTTGCAGATATGGCGCGCTGTGCATAAGTGATGCGTACAGGTAAATGTCAGGGAAGTAGCTTAGCAGCCAGTTCGTTGTTGCCTCATCAGATAGTGATACCGTCTTACCGTAATACACTAGCGCCAGTGGGTAGCTGTCATCCGGGGATGGAACAACCTCGATCTGACCGGCGTTGATTGTATACACGGCAGGCTCGCCACTGATGCCAGCGTTGTTCATTTTCCTGCGGCTAATCTCAGCCATAGATGCAAACTCAAGCGTCTTCTCGCCCTCACCTGTATCGATGTAGAAGTGAACAGCCTCCAAGAAGTCGCTGGGCAAGAACTCAAAGCCCTCATTTAGCGTTGTGGTTACTCGGCGCTGTTGACGCCAATGGCGCAGGTCTCTGCTTATCTGAGCCTCTCCAAGCGCAATAAACGTGGGTATGACATCTGTCAGGTCGTCCCGGTTAAGGAAGTCCGCTACAGCAGTCTTGAGTTCGCTATACGTTGAAATCGCCATTTACTTGTCTCGCTTTACTTTCTTGGCTGTCTTTTTGGCTTTCTTGAATGCACTGGCTGTTGGTGCTCCCTTAGAGCCAGCCTGGCGCATCTTCTCGCCTGAGCCATCCTTGATGCGTTTGCGTTTTGCGTGGATGTTCGCATATAGCCCCTTCTTACTTGCCATATCCTTTACCCTTGCCCTTTTTCTTTCGCTTTGATCCACATGATGACATTACTTCCAGCCCTCCCGCGCCTTGCGCTTAGCCTTCTCGCTTAGACCGCCATAATGAAACAGCGGCTTACTTGATTTTGTGTGCTTGGCTCCAGAATGTAGAGAGCCGTCAGACATTTTGTGCAAACCGCCTTTGTACTCTTTGCCATCTTTAAGGTAATGCTTTACACCCATCCCCATTACTTTTTCCTCGACTTAGTTCCTGAGCACTTCCAACGCTTTCTAGACAGCCTTAACGGTGAGTTAGGGTCTTTGGCAGCCTTTGGGTGAGACTTCATCTGACCGGCAGACCGAGCGCAGTAGCTGTCACCCTTCTTGGTTCCAGGCTTAACGCTCGCACCTTTCTGGCCATAGCTCACCTTCTTGCCAGACCCGGTTATTTTAACACGAGACTTACCTTTACTTGGTTTCATAATGGGCTTCCAAAAATACCAGTTGTGTACGCCGCAGTGGCAGCCGCTGGCGATCCAGTTAAATCAAACACGTAGTCACCAAACTCACGGGCAGACTCTTCAACCCCCTGGCTAACTACGTCAGCACCACGAGATGCCGCAGTATCGAAGTCCTCTCCAGATAACAGCCCATAACCTGTGGCTGCGAGGCCCTGTACGCCCCTCTGAGGAGCTTCTAGCCCGGTTAGTATCCTATCTACCACACCCATCGCTCGCTCGCCTAGTGGGCGCTTAGTGGGTACTAGCGTGTCACCTATAACACCGGCCTCTTCAAGGGCTGAGCGCAGGCTTGGAGACTCCATTGCGCTGGCGTCTTCTGGCGCGGCTAGTAGCCCAAGTGCAGCACCTCCACCGACAACTGGGGCCAAGTCATTTACATTGACGCCACGCGCATCAAGATTCTTGAGGATGTCTTCAGTAATTGTGCCGGTATACGGCTTCATCTGAAGCGCCCTTAAAGCTTCTGGATGTGGTTTAGTTGGGTCAACAGCATCCCTTACAAGAACCTGGTCTGAGCCAATCCTTGCGTCAGGTATAAGGTCAAATATTGACATATCGAGCTTATCTAGCTGCCCAACGCCTTGACCCGGAACCCCAGCAGGATAAGACGGATGCCCAGAGCTAGTTATTGCTGGGCGACCGCCAAATATCTGACCAACATTCTGTATGCCGCCATCCATTGCAAACCGCTGCTCAGGATCGGTAACAGACAGCCTAGCCTCGCCAATGCTTAGCCCTCCCTTATCCCTGAAATTAACATCCATCGCGTTCAATAGCTCTTTACGCAGCGCGTCTGGTGCATTGCGCCAAGCATCGATTGATGAGGGGTCATCAACACCCTTCCACTCACCAATATTTAATCCCGCGTTTTTATAGGTTTTAGTCTCTTTATCCCACGTTCCAGTGGTTTTATATTCTCTAATTATTTTATCAAGGGCTTTCTTTTCTGCCTTGCCCATATTTGCTGAAGCATACGAGAGCATGGTCTCGCCAGTCATGGTGGCAAAGTCGCCGCCAGACGTTGACATTCTCCACGGCACGTAGAAGACATTGTCGCCGCCAGCAGCATCTAATATCTGGTTTACCGGATTCCGCGCTGAGGCCCAAACCATGCCAGGATTCTCAAACATGAACCCCTGGCCGCCTTGCAGGTTAATTAAGTTGTTTAGGCTAACGCCGTTAATTGACTCTAAAAGCCCACCGGCGGCAGTGCGATCTGACATTGACGTAACGAATCTCTGCCCCTCAAGATCGGACAACGCAATGCGTGGTATGTCATCCATCGTGCCCCTGGATAATATCCCAGTTTCTAGCTGAGCGTTCCTAATTCTAGAATTAACCCGTGGATCAAAACGAGCGTCAATTAGCTCTCCATCTCTACCTATGGTCGGTATCAATCCAGCGTTTTGGCTAGAAACACCTGCCTTGATTGGCGATAGCTCACCCCTGGCAATCTGCGCTGCCTGCTCAGGAGAGGCTCCCAGGCGCTCTAATGCCGATAAAAACTCTTGAGGGGTTCTAACACCCTCCATTGCCGCCTGGATCACCGCCTTTGAGACACCAGCCTCAGCATCTTCTGGAGCGGCTAGTAGCCCAAGGGCAGTGCCTCCGCCGATTACAGTTTCTGGGCGCATAGGCAAAAGACCAAATTCGTATGGATAGCCTTCTGACTGAAGTTTTTTTGCTGGAGCAGTAGATTCAATGATGTCGTAATCGCCACCCAAAGCATTTTCGCCATGCATTCTGGCGTACTCGCGACTTGTAGTTACCCAGTCGCCAATGTTTATATCTTCAATTCCGGGTGGAACGGCTCGATAAATTGGAGTCTCGTAATCGGGGTTTCCACGGGCATTTCTTAATTGCTCAAAAGCCTCTGCATCAACCGCTCTATCGCCAATGCCGTAAAGTCTTTCCCCTCTAGGCCCGTAAATATCATCAGGAATAAGCTCAGTTAGGTCGTATAGCGGAGCGCCATAGTCAGCGTCAGGGGCTTGATGCGAACCTCTGTAGCTCAAGTCTACCGCGTTATCAGTATCTCCGAAGCGCAACCGATTCGCCTCGTCCCGCAAAAGCTGAGCCGCAGTCTTGCTCATTCCCGCCTCAGCATCCTGTGGGGCCGCTAAAAGACCCAGTGCACCCGCAGTTCCTGCTGTAGCGCCGAGTATGTTGGGGCCGGTGTATTCTGGATCGAATGCAGCAGATAGGTATGAGCGGATATTGCGCGGATCAAAGGTTACCTTTTCAGGCGCTAAAGAGCCTCGCTCCCCTGCTTTACTGCCTGAATACCCCATGCCCTCAAGCGTTTCATTTAGGATGCGCTGGCCTTCTCTGCCGCTAATCTCAGGCCGCAAATCAAATGCGTCGGCACGATTAATATAATCTCCACGCAACAATAAAGGCATAACATTGCCGCCTTCGGCGTAGGGGCTTGGATATCCTGAAAAGGTATTTGCAGTTGATTGGCTTGGCGTTGTGTAAACGCCTGGCCCCATCTTTCCGCGAGTGCTTGGCCTGAACTGCGTTATATCTGCTTCGGTGCCATGATACTGAACATCGCTTGGGTCGAACCCCATAGCCTCTGCCCGACGCATACGAGACTCAAAATCCATCGGTAGATCGCCAGACACAATACGCTCAGCAACTTCTGGCGGATAGCCCTGAGCAATTAAGTCGTCAAGAGAGCGAATAAGTGAAGAAAGAAGACCCATAGCGAAACCCTTAGTGATTCCGTTAATTATATCACGCTACGCCTTTTAAGTTCCTACGGATTGGCTCACCCCAATCAGATGTCTTTCTGTACCCCACGGCAAGGTATCTGAATGCGTCACAGCCGTGTGATGCCCAGTCGTGCGCCGGCCTACCCTTCCACACTAAGTTCTTATCATCATACTCGCGGTGATAGGCTCTGAGGCCCTCGATACCATGCTCGCACTTCTCTGCGTCAAACCAGCAGTTGCCCAGCATTGATCGCACTGCCTGGATGCCGTCATCTACGTTTAGTTGTGGCGCTATCTGGATGTTGCGAACACCGAGCGAGTCTAGTGTCTCAAGCCGGGATTTACCGGTGCCAAGCTCCCTAACCCGGACATCGTGCGGCAGTATGTGCTGATCGTAGACGTAGCCCTTCTCTTGGAGCACCCTGGCGTAGTGATCAAGCCCCACGCCATTGGTCTCGTAGTAATCGATAAGCCGAACCTCTGGCCCCACGAACTGAGCAAACCATATGGCGGTAGTGTCGCCAATCCCCAAGTCCCACGCGGTAACAACACCAACGCCCCGGTCATAGCCAACGGCAGTGATCCTGCCCTCAGCGTTACAGTCGCGCATCTCAATCGAGTAGTACGCGCCCTCGTGGTGAGTAAGGTATGCACCCTCCCAAACGTGTTCGTATGTCTCTGGGCGCTTCTCAAAGTCCTCAAGCCTTGCGTTCTCTAGCACCGCTGGAAAGAACGGGTTGTCCTTCCAGTTGATCTCAACAAGCTTAGAGTCTTGTGGTGGTGACTCCCTGAATCGCTTGTGCGTTGCGCTTAGCTTACTCTCTGGGTTCCACGTAACCCAAAGCTCTGAAGCCTCCTCGCGTATCGTGGGGATAAGCTTCATCCAGGCTGTCTCTGACACCGTCTCGGCCTCATCGACCCAACAAAGCAAGATATTAGCCTTAGACTTAATCGAGTCCAGGTTGCGGCGTAGACCGGCGAAGGTGAACTCAATCATCCGATCCTTGGTTCGTATGTACGTATCGCCAATCTCGTAAAATTCAGCAAGGAAGTCATGCGACTCAATAGCCCCTCTGACCTCCTCAAACGAGCTATCAGCCAAACTATTAACGAACTCACGCGCACATAGTATCTGACCGGATCGCCCCTCTATCGCCCACATATAGCCCCTGACGGCAGCCATGATGGCAAAGCCCCTGGTCTTACCGCTGCCCCGACCGCCATAAGCGCATCGGTACCTGGCCTCGCCCTCAAAAAGATCAACCAGTTTGGGCGGTAGCTCTATGCTGGATTTCAACGCTTGGCGACCAACTCGATGATCGTGGGTAAGTCTCTGCCCCCGGACGTTAGATCGACCTCCACCGCCTTCAGTGCCGGCGTAGTGTACTTGGCGATCTTATCCCAAGCGGTGATGCAGTCTTTGTAGTCCTCGATGTCCCGTGACAATTCAGCGATCTCGCTCATCTTAACCGCTGTCTCAGCCATACGAACAACCGGGTCAAAGTCATCACCAAGCATGTCCTGAAGCCGCTTCATAAGAAACTGCTTGTTCTTGTTTGGTATACCTTTCCGGCTTGCCACACTTTGCTCCCAATAAATTGATTTATAAACACTTTGGTATGTAGCTTTTGGCTACATGTTGTCTGGATGTGGTGGTGAATGCGCCCAGTATTGACCGGTAGTATTCCCACACCGAATCTCTCCATCGTTTATGTCCCGGTCGTCCATTGGATATGACTCAACCGAACCATCTGAAAAAGCGACTAGGTAAGTGCCTGGCTCACTTGGCATCTCACCGAACTCTATTGGGTACCACTCAATGCCTACTATCTGGCGCATAGCCCCTCCTTAAAAGTGCCGCAGTTGACCTAATTCAGCCTATGAAACTATGGCCCGACCGGCATTAGGTCTTATGACGCTGCGGCTCGCCACGGAGTTCTGGGCCATGTTTATTTTATCACCCTACTGATCGTAGGTCTTTTGCCTTTCCTGAAGACCTGTGGGCAACGGATAATCTCTAACGGCGGCTCTGATGCTGCCCATAACGGAGTGACAGACAAGTCCATCATTATCGCAAAGTCCTCACCAAATCTTTCCGCCATCTGGCAAGCCGCCTGGATCGCAACCATAGCGTCTTCGCCGTCATACTCTTGAATCAAATCGCTTACTTCACTCATCGCCTTTTACCAAATTCCTATACTGCCTCATGGCAGTCTTATCATCTATCGAATCGGCAATGAACGCAAGCATCTGCTTCTCCACTAAGCGGTGCTTGAGAAGCTCTGATGCCATTGATAGCTGTTGATGTGGTAGCAGCGACTTCCAGTGGAACTTACGCGATACAAACATCTCCAGGGTTCTGTCATCAACTGGCTCGCTCATGCAGCCTCCTCGGTTATCCACTCTCTAAGCTCTGGGTGCTGCTCTCTGATCTTTCTGGTCGCCCGGTAGAGTAACGCCTTAACCGCATCCTCGGTAACACCAAGCGCCTCGGCAATCTCTGCTCGCGTCATGTAATTGTCTTCCATCACTTACAAGCCTCCCTGTAATTGCCCTTGTAGTCAGGCCAGCCGTTCTCACCGCCAGACTCAATGTGCATTTCTACCATCTCGCAGTAGTTGCTATCAAGAACCGGGCGATCATCAGCACCAAAGAACATCATCAAAACGATTATCGCAAAAAGCGCCATTATTGCTTTATTTATCATCACCCCTCCGAAAAGCCGCTTACGCGGCCACTCCGTAGACTGTTTCGTAGACTGCTTCAGTCATAGCCAGACCCGATTTCATTACCGCGAGCTTGTCGTCAGACATTGAGCCCTCTTTAAAGATAACCTCATCAAAGTCGCGAACTGTTGAAGCGTCTTGCTCGCTGAAAGCAACAACGAACATGATGTCCCAACCGCGCTGGCCGGTTACAGGGTTCTTTGTGTAAATTTCGTAGATGTTAAACATTGTATTTCTCCGTAGTTGATGACCGCATCCCCGCAGCCGATGAGTAAATACTAAGCCCTAACACGAAGGTAAACAAGATTGTTTATAGATTATTTAATTATATGTATATAGCAAAAAAGCATAAGTCAGTTCCAACTAACAAGCTCGTACTCCGGGTCATCCTCCATCTTTTTCAGCTCTTCGCGGTAGTGCTTGGCAATCTCTGCCCTCAAGGCCTTGTTGGTCTTCATGATTCCCTGAGACTTCTCCCTAAGTATCTCCATATGACCATCGCCGAGTAACTTGTAGCATAGGCTGGACATCTCTAGCGGATTCTCAGTCATTGCCCGATGATGGTAGTGGCACATCGTAATAGCGTTATCCGCCGACCACCTGACAACCTTGTTCCGCCTACCGTAAATATGACAGCACTCTAGCGTGTCCTCTCTACCACAGACCAGGCACCACTTATCTCTAGCCCTGATTGCCTTTGAGAAAGCAATGTCCGCTGCGTCCCTCTTAATAGGCATCAGTGAACCTCCTGGTCATCTGGAAACTCAATCTCAATTAACTCGACATCTGAAACCAAACACCCAAGCCACAATTCGTAAAAGTCTGCGATAGGCATATCGACGGTCACCCCCTCCCGGAACGTATCGGTGTAAACAACCGTAAAATTTGCGTTGTTGATGTCGGACACAGCCGCACCAATTTCCGCAGTCAAAAGTATTGCTTCGCCCTTTGGCAGCTTTACTGTCATCAGATCAATCATGATCGTGGCCTCACTGTGATTCTGGCAACCTCGCCGTCTACCTTGTCGTAGGTTATGACTTTAGCGCCGCGCCGAGAAATCCACCCACCACGAGCCGCGTAAGCATCGCGCGAACTTAAAGTCGGATGGCGTTCCGAAATATAACCAGAATCTTCCACCACCTTTTCATGGTGGAGATGACCTGAGTGCATATACGTGTACGTACTTTTGCCCCACATCTCACGGAATCGAGGCTCACTGCAAAACAGCTTATGCAGTTGCTCCATCTTCTTTTTGTGGCCGTGATGGAATGCCAGCATAGTCTCGCCGTGAAGATAAGCATAATACGGGAACTCATTATCAATCACCTCTAATCGAGGCTCATCTTTAAACAGTTGTTTAATGTGCTTGCGTAGCCAGATGCTTCCACTGATGTCGTGGTTGCCTTCAGCAGAAACGACAACTACTTTACCGTAACGCTTTAACATCATCTTGACTGCCTCAGTCATTACCGACATTGCCATCTCTACTAGCTTTCCGTATCTCGTATCCGCATCAACGGCATGACCGCTCATCGGGGTGCTGGCTGAAAGTATCCCATCCCAGTGCAGGAAGTCGCCTAGCTGACAAAGCATACCTGTTCCAGACTTAGGTGAGGCTTGGATCATATCGTGGATTGAATTTAAGAAAACGTCACGCGCTATTTTCATATCCCAGTCTTCGCCTGCCTCGGCTTTCCACGCATGCATACCGAGATGGAAATCCGTGACCGTAAGCAAGGTGAGCAAGTTGTCATCGCAGGTCTTTGGCGGCTTGGTAGGCTTAAAAGACTTTAGCCCTTCTTGAGCATTTTCTATCCGCTCAACAAGTATCTCGAACTGGCGTTGTTCGTCAGTCTGAGACTTAACCCACTGGCGAACCGGCTTGCCATCCTCATCGTAGAACGTAGATACGCCCTTGATCTTGTGGCCGTCTGGCACTGGGTGGTTCCAGTCGTGATCTGGAGAGTAGCCTTGATTTGCCGCCTTCCTTAGCAGCCTTTGTTTTGACTGCCTGCCGGTACGCTCAGAGCTTCCAATCTCCTTGCAAACGCGAGTGAGCGGTCTGCCTTTCACAATTACTTCTTCAACTATCGTCCTCTGAAGATCGCTCTCACAAAACTGTATCAACGGATGATCCATAACTATGCCTCTTTGAGTTTCATGTATTCAGACTCGACAGGGCAGCTTACGTTTACTCCGTTATCTAACGCCCAGTTTTGAACCAAGTCCATAAAGTCCATCATCTCACCCTTGTCTAGTTCGCTAGTGCGCCTGATCTGGTTTGGTATGACGGTCGTATTAATTACTCGATCCTCTGTTCCAAGCAGCTTGTACTTTAGAAGCTCTTTCATTTTCTCCGGGGTAACGTCTGCCCCCTTGCTCGAAAAGTGATCGCTCATCTCTTTACACCAAACGTGAAACAGCGCGTTCTGTGATAACGAACGCGAGTTTACGTAACGCTTTGGCTTGAATTGTACCGCATAATTCCAATCCCATTCGGATAGCAGCCACTCACGTAAAAATTTGAGCCGTTCATCAAGCTGGTTTTTATTTTTGATAATCCAGAACTCACCCATGATACGTCCACTCAGCAACCCTTACGGATTCTCCATAGCGATTAACAACGCTTTTCATCGTGGTTGTTATGTTATGACCATCGCCCCTAAGCTCTGAAATCCTTGCCGGCGTCTCAATGCAGCCAATCTCATCCCACGCATTAAGTCTATTTAGAACCTTTCCAGACTTCAGATAATCTAAAATTCTTTTTTTCTGGCTCATGCTAATTCCCTCTCAATTAAGATATCGATGTAGTGCTTGGCCTTACGCAAATCCTCGATGCCGTTCTTATCGCGCCACCGGGTTACATACTTGATGATATTGGCCTCGCAGTAACCGAGACCGTTCTCAAGAATGTAGTCAATTGGTTGGATTTTTAAATCCTTATAGTGCCCCCCGCCAACCTGTATCTTCGTTGCCGAAAAAGTGCATTCCTTTGTAATATTTTTTTTCGCCACAGTCCTCACTCCTCCACGATTTACGCATGTAAACAGACATTTGATTAGCACGTACGTACTTGATAACTCCCCTGGCCTTACCGGCCTTCACGATCATATCCAGCGACATAAGTGTCTCAATAGCATTGTAAGCCGCACCACGATCACACTTAGTCCTGTTGATAATGTCGCTAACGGTGAACGTCTCCCACGTTTTAAATTTCTGGGTTTTCACAAACTCCATAGCAGCCTTCTTGGTCATAGCCCCTCCAGTCTCAAGTCCGAGCTTTCAGCAAAATCTTTCAAAGACCTGCCGTTACCTTCATATAGCTCGATTGTGTCCTCAAAACCCCAGTCACGCTGCTTCTCGACAATGAACTCAATGTCGCAGAAGTCTCTGAGTATCTCGCGCTCTTCTGGGTATAGGGCCTGGCCGCTCTCTTGCTTCTGAAGCACCGCCGCCCGGTTCTTATTGTGGAATACAATCACGACGTTGTGCGCCTGATCGGTTAACGACCCCGAACCCCGGACATCAAATCGATTGGGTCGCCAGTTCTCAGTCATGCGGTCTGGCTTGCGAATGTGATGTACTAGGACAATGCTAATGCCTAGAGCAGATGCGCAACTGGTTAGGTCGGCCATGAAGTCACGCTCTTTCTCAGGGTCGGTAGATACACCGCACTTCTGAAGGTTGTCGATCAATATGACCTTGCACCCCAGGGATGCCATAGCGAACAAGCAGCCAAACACACGCTCAGTCTTGACGGTTCCCAGCGCCCGGTAAAACCACATACGGCCCTGAGACCAATCCACAAACCGCTTAACCATATCAACGTCACCGGCAGCCTTACAGTAGGCTTGCTGTACAAGCATCTGCACTGTCTTCTCCAGGGGCATCTCAAAGCTCATAATCCCCACGGGAACTTGGTTAGCTACATGCAGCATTGCCTGCGACATAACCGTAGTCTTCTTGTGACCGTTCACACCGGCCACCAAGGTTATTTCTTTTGGTCTGAACCGAAAGTTATCGTGTGATTTTTTCCACGGTAACGTAATGCCCTGAATGTCGTTAGATGTCTTAAACAAGTCCACAACGTCATCTGTCACTACATCTGCCGAGACAACGTTCTTTGATTCCGCCTGCGCCAGTCGTCGGCGCATTTCTTCCATCGTGAACTCTTCCACTAAATCAGAGTTTAGCTCTTGGATTCGAGCAATCATAATTTCACCCGCCGGTTTTGTTGTTGTTTTTGTTTTAAGTCGTAGAGGCCCTTCCAGCCATTCTCTACGGACTGCTCAACCATAGCAACCTGATCCTTCACGCTCAACTGCCTTAGCTTGTTTGCGTTTAGACTGATTGCCTGTTGAGTGGCCATTGGTGCCTTCATCGCCTTCTTATGCTCAACCAGCATTTTCCATGCACCAGAATCGACACCCTCCGGGACACTAACGTCCAGCTTTGGGGTCTTCTTTTTCTCTTCTATTCTCTTCTCTTCTCTTCTATTAAGTCGGACATTATCTGGATCGTGTCGGGACACTGTCGGGACACTCTTAATGTTCTTCATTAACTTCTGCGTGTACTCGTCTGTTCTGGTTGCCATTTTTAGACAGGTTATGCTGCCGTCTCGGTTCTCAAAAAGCCCGGCATCAACCATAAATGCCATCATCTCTTGGACTCGCTCTCGGTGTATATTTGTGTCCGCAGAAATCAACTCTGAATCCTCTTCCAACTCAAATGTCAGGTTGTGAGATTCAACATTTTTGGCGATACACTCCAGGCAATACCAGTAGAGTCCGTAACCCTCCATCCCATACTTCAAGCGCAAACGCTTCAGCTTGGAATCGATAGATGCATTGGCATCGTGCTTAAACCACTTCATTAACTACTCCTTAGTCGTCGGATGGCGCGCTCAATCCACTTCTCACCGATGCCATCCATCCAATAGTCCCAGATGTCCCGGTTGTCCTTGCCCTCGTCGTGGATAAGCACCCGCCCACCAAATTTCTTGGCAGCCTCGTTGGCGATCTTCTCCATTCGCGAGCCAGACCCGAACGCTACCACACCACCAAAGCTCTGTGGAGCAATTTGTGTAATCGCAAACATTGATGCCCAGCCCTCAGTGACATGGATGATTGGAGCGTCTTCTGGGGAACCGATGATTAAGTGACCCTTGTTACCAAACGTCTGTTTGACTCCATCCCGGTTAATACACTCGACGCCAGTGAATGCCCCAGTCCAGTCCCGCATTGGGACTACGATTACATCAGCATGCTTTCCAAGCAAAAAGCCACTGGCGGTGCCGCGCAATGCGCCAAAGTCGTGGTTTATCTTTTTCTTTATTGCATAAGGGTGGTTTGCGACACCAGATTTGGACATTTGCCATATACCCTTGGCATACCCCCTAGTTCCTGCCGAACGCTCCTGAAATTGCCTCTGGGGAGCCTCTGAGCGGGGCTTATGACCCATTTGCTTGGCTAGGTAGAACAAAGTTCCCTCACCAATACCTCCATGGGCCTTGATTGACTTCCAGGTTGCCACAAAATTTCTGGGGTCGTAGTTGTGCCCCTGAGATGACCAGTCGTTTGCGGTCTCCATATCGCCGCCAGCGGCCTTGTAGGCTGCCAGTATTTTGACCCACTCATCGCGGGGCACGCTTGGATCAAGAGATTGTAGAGCATCGTTAGCTTTCATTATTTACTCCCTGTATACTCGGAGTCATCACCACTCCGTTTGGCCCTTCGGGGCCTTTTTTAGTTTAGAAAGTCGCTGATTGTTATCTCCAGAGCATCGCACATTCGGAGCACCAGATTCAATCCCAGATCGCCAGAGTTGCGCCACCGCGATAATTGCTGTGGGGTAGTCTCTAGCCTTTTGGCTAACTCAACACCAGTCAGACCCTTTCGGGCCTGAGCGGCTTTGAGCTTATCGCCCAAATGAATGGCCATCAGAATGGCACGTCTTCTGTGACAGGCGCCTGCTGCGGTGCAGACTCAGGCTTCCAGTCATCGATCTTGGCGTAGCCCTTCCCAGCGCGTGACACCAAGAAGTCCATATTGATCCACTCCTCATTGGGGTTCTCTTTCATGTAGCCCTGCATCCACTCCCGGAACTGCGCCACATTAATGCTCATCTTGCAGATCACAAAATCAGGTGATCTTTCGCTTTTTACTTTTGGATAAATACCGCCGACCATATCGCTCATGCTAACTCTCCTAATCGCGCTTTTCGCGCCTCATTGAATTCATCACTTTTTAAAGCCTTACGCTCTGCGGTAGTGAAGATACCGCCCTTCGATGGAGCAACCCACAACGCCTTCTTCTCGTCATT
>Ga0209555_10001618_pt1 | contig 17067 bp, 15 predicted proteins | sample SaaInl85LU_5_DNA_FD_184643 | JGI IMG/M metagenome (GOLD analysis project Ga0209555, IMG submission 184643) | Marine microbial communities from expanding oxygen minimum zones in the Saanich Inlet - ESP_85LU_5_DNA (SPAdes) (version 2) | ecosystem: Environmental > Aquatic > Marine > Intertidal... | reverse complement strand
GGTGTTTGCGCTGGCACTAACCATGATCTTCTATCTATTTGGCGAGACGATATTGGGTCTGATGACCGATATCGATACGGTAATGGCGATCGCTATCGATTATCTGCCTTGGGTTTGGGTACTGCCGCTGATCGCAGTGGGTAGCTACCTGCTAGATGGCGTGTTGATTGGCACAACCCAGACACGGGCGATGCAGCAGATCATGTTGATTACAGTGCTGCTGGTCTTCCTACCGCTCTGGTGGGTAACTCAACCGTTGGGGAATACCGGTCTCTGGCTAACATTCACGCTAGCCTTTGTTGCTCGCGGGCTGACGGGCCTCTATTACTACATCAAGTTCACTCGCGAAGAGCGCTGGTTTACATCAAATTAGAGGTAACCGAACTCTTCAGCTCGTCTCTTTGACGCTTGGTACTCTGGGCACTGTACAATGTGATCATTCACATAACCGCAGGCCTGTAGATAAGCGTAGACGATAGTCGAACCGAAAAAACGCATGCCGCGTTTTTTCAGATCTTTCGCAATAGCTTTAGAGAGGTCGGTCTCGGCGGGTATCTCTGCCATTGACTGCCAGCTGTTGGTTACTACCGCACCACCCATATGACTCAGCAGATAATCAGAGAAGCTGCTAAACTCATCCATCAACGCTAAAAAGACTTTGGCGTTGTCGATAGAGGCTTCTATCTTTGCGCGATTACGAATGACGCCGGGATCATAAAGCATCGCTGCGATCTCAGACTCGCCGAATTGCGCGACTTTTTCGGGGTAGAAGTTGAGGTAGTGCTGGCGGTACCCCTCGCGCTTATTCAGCACGGTACGCCAGCTCAAGCCCGCCTGAGCCGACTCCAGCACGATAAACTCAAACAGAGTCCGGTCATCTAGTTTTAGCTTACCCCACTCCTCATCGTGGTAGCGGTGCTCTATCTCAGAGTTACGCGCCCAACCGCAGGTGTGTGAGGTGTCACTCATGCTAGTGATCCTTCTTCTGCAGCTTGGGATTCACAAAGAACTTAATCGGTTGAGCCTCGGGTTCAGTGGCTGGTGTGTTTTTCAATGGATCCACGCCCTCTTTCGAGACACGGGTCTCAAGCTCCTTGGGTTCGGGGCGGACATCAAGGCGCATAGAGTCCTCAAAACCACAATCCACGCACTCACGGTATTCGCGTTCATCATCACGATACATACGGGTGCTATCCATCGCGGCACAGCGTGGGCAGACCACGCCGGCCATAAAGCGCTTCACAACGCTCATGCTGCAATACCGGAGTGGCGTAGCAGTGCATCAACCTCAGGCTCACGACCACGGAAAGCTACAAACAGCTCCATCGGCTCTTTTGAGCCCCCCTTCTCTAGGATCTCAGTCCGGAATGAGTTGCCGGTATCCGCATTGAAGATACCCTCCTCCTCAAAGCGCGAGAAGGCATCTGCTGAAAGCACTTCGGCCCATTTGTAAGAGTAGTAGCCAGCCGCGTAACCACCGGCAAAGATATGGCTGAAACTGTGCTGGAAGCGGTTAAATGCGGGCGGTGTGACAACTGCGACCTGGGCACGAACCTGATCGAGAACCGCTTGCACGGAGGTTGCACCTTGCTGGTAATCACGATGCAATACAAAGTCGAACAACGAGAACTCGAGCTGGCGCACCATCATCATACCGGATTGGAAGTGCTTCGCCTCAAGCAGACGCTCAAGCATTTGCGCCGGCAGCGGTTCACCGGTTTCATAATGGCCGGAGATGAGCGCCAAAGCCTCGGGCTCCCAGCACCAGTTCTCCATAAACTGGCTCGGCAGCTCTACAGCGTCCCAAGCAACACCATTGATACCACTGATATCGGCGTGCTCCATCTGCGTCAGCATATGGTGCAGACCGTGGCCAAACTCGTGGAACAGCGTAGTCACCTCGTCATGCGTCAGTAACGCGGGCTCACCCTCAATCGGCGGTGTGAAGTTGCAGACCAGATAAGCAACAGGCAGCTGCAGATTGGTATCGATACGGCGGCGCACACGGCAATCATCCATCCAGGCGCCACCGCGCTTGGCGGAGCGTGCAAAGGGGTCCAAATAGCAGTGTGCAACGACTTCACCATCACGGCTTAGTTCAAACAGACGCACATCTTTGTGATAGGTATCAAAATCCTTTAGCTCTCGGGCACTGACATTGAACAAGCGCTCGGTCACACCGAAGAGGCCTTCGAGAACACGCGGCAGTGGAAAGTAAGGGCGTAGCTCCTGCTGCGATATATTGAAGCGTTTCTGCTTAAGCTTCTCTGCATAGTAGGTCATATCCCAGGCTTCGAGTGTCTCAAGGCCAGCCTCCTCGGCTGCAAACGCCCGGAGCTCCTCAACCTCTTTAGCCGCCTGCGGCTTACTGCGCTCAGCCAGATCCTCAAGGAACTGTACAACCTGATCGGTCGACTGTGCCATCTTGGTTGCCAATGAGTACTCGGCGTAGTTCTCAAACCCGAGCAACTTGGCCAGCTCCAAACGGGCTGTCAGGACCTTCTGCATCAACTCAGAGTTATCCCAGTCACCGGCTTTCGGTCCCTGATCAGACGCGCGCGTTGCATAGGCTGTGTAGAACTCCTCGCGTAGAGCGCGGTTGTCAGAGTGCAGCATCACACCGTAGTAAACGGGGAAATCGAGTGTCAGTACCCAACCCTCCAGCTCACGCTCCTCTGCTGCTGCTTTAGCTGCAACTAAAACGTGCTCTGGCAAACCGGCTAGATCCGCTTCGTCAGTGACCTGGTTCACCCACCCCTGAGTCGCGTCCAGGACGTTTTCAGAAAACTTGGTGGTCAGCTCTGAGAGCTCAAGCTGCAGTTCTGCGTAACGCTTCTGTTGCTCACCTTCTAGACCAATCCCCGAAAGACGGAAGTCACGCAGTGAGTTAGTAATTACTTTCTTCTGCGCCGTCGTCAATGTAGTGAACGCGTCAGTTGTCGCAAAGGCTTCGAATGCCTGATAGAGCTTCTCGTTCTGGCCCAGCTCGGTGAAGTACTCCGAAAGCTTCGGCAGACAAGCGTTATAGGCTTCACGCATCTCATCAGTGTTCTGCACTGCATTCAGATGCGAGACCGGCGACCAGGCCTGTGCCAGCTCATCATTGAGTTGCTCGATCTCACCGACCAGACTCTGCCAATCTGTCATAGGTTGCTCAACCAGCTCAGCAATACGCGCTCGGTTACGACTTAGAAGCTCATCGATAGCAGGGACAACATGCTCGGGTTTAATCGCGCTGAATTGCGGCAGAGAGGCGGGGGTAAGCAGCGGGTTGCTCATGAAGATCTCCGGAAATCTGGGAATTAATAACCTTTACTATAGAATGGGGGGCCTAGATCAGACTTTCAACCGGATAACGGTGTACAACTGGAGAGAGCTATGAAAATACGCCCCTTTAAAGGCATCACACCTAAACTTGGAGAGCGCGTTTTTGTCGACCCCAGCGCTGTCGTCTTAGGTGATGTCGAGATTGGCGATGACTCCTCCGTCTGGCCGCTGACGGTGATTCGCGGCGATATGCATCGCATTCGAATAGGCAAACGCACCAATGTGCAAGATGGCTCTATCCTACATATTACCCACGCCAGCAGTTACAACCCCGAGGGTTACCCCCTGATTATCGGTGACGAGGTGATCATTGGTCATCAGGTAATGCTGCACGGTTGCACTATCGGCAACCGCATTCTGATCGGCATGTCCTGCACCATTATGGATGGTGCAGTGGTCGAAGATGATGTGGTGATTGGGGCCGGCTCCCTGGTACCTCCCGGTAAGCGCTTGGAGTCGGGCAAGCTCTACATGGGGCGTCCGGCCAAGGCGGTGCGTGATCTCACTGAGAAGGAGCTGAGTTACTTCAGCTACTCGGCCGGAAACTACATGAAGCTTAAAGATGAGCACCTAGCTGAGGCTTGGGCGCACGCTGACTAAACGAGTAGTCGGCAACGTACGCATTGCGTAGATGCCTCCCACCATACTGGCACAGCCTAAGGTTTGGCTTTGGCTATTTCCCGCAAGCGTTTCACCACTTCTGCCCCGATTGAGCGCTGAGTAAAGGTGCCACCCGCTTTGGTTTTACCAGCGCTTTTGCCGGTTAGAATCTCAAGACACTGATCAACGGTAGAGACCGCATGAATCGCGAAGAGCCCCTCTTTGACCGCATCAACCACCGACTGTTTCAACATCAGATGACGCACATTGGCCTGTGGAATAATGACACCCTGGCGCCCTGTTAGCCCCCGGGTTTCACACAGCCTAAAGAAACCTTCGATCTTTTCATTCACGCCACCAATCGCCTGTACCTCACCATACTGGTTAATCGAGCCTGTCATAGCAAAGCTCTGCTTAATGGGGATATGCGTTAGCGCAGAGATCAGCGTACAGATCTCAGCCATTGAGGCCGAGTCTCCATCGATGTAACCGTAAGACTGCTCCATCGCAATACTGGCTGATAGCGTCATTGGGAAATCTTTGGCGTAGCGGTGGCCAAGGTAGCCAGAGAGAATCAACACACCTTTGGAGTGGATCGGCTGGCCCAGTGTTACTTCACGCTCAATATCAACGATACCGCGCGAACCGGGGTGCACGGTTGCCGTGATACGCGCCGGAGTACCAAAGCTAACATCGCCCACCTGCAGGACCGTTAGGCCATTCGATTTACCGACTGCTTCACCATCGGTATCGATAAGAACAGTCTCGTTGGTGATGCCATCTTGAATCTTCTGCGCTAAGCGTCCGGTGCGTCGCTCTTTCGCATCTAGCGCCTCGTCGACGTGTTCGGACGCTATGAGTTTTGCGCCATCAACGTTACGACGGTAGTCAGCTTCGCAGAGCAGATCTTTGAGTTCACCAATGTGAGTCGAGAGCATCTCCTGATCACCGGCCAGCCGCGAGCTATGTTCTACCAAGCGAGCAACCCCGCCTCGCGTTAGCGGTGCCAGCTTCTCTTCTGTGGCCAGGGTCTTCATCAGACGGGCGTAGTGGCGGATTGTTTGCGGACTGCGCTCCACATCCTCTTCAAAATCGACAACTACACGGAACATCTTTTCGAAGTCGTGATCCAGTTCCTGCAAGAGGTAGAAGGTGTTGCGGTTACCGATCAGTACAATTTTGACGTGCAGCTTGATCGCTTCCGGATCGAGCGTGATTGTACTGATACCCGTGTATTCACTGGCCGGATTTTCGATACGGATCTCGTGCGCCTTAAGTGCGCGTTTGAGCGCACCGTAAACAAAGGGCTGTTCGAACAGCTTCTCCGCCTCAATCACGAGGTAACCGCCATTCGCGCGGTGCAATGCGCCCGAGCGAATCAGACGGTAGTTAGTCACCATCGCACCCATTTCTGAGTTGTATTCGATGCGGCCAAATAGATTCTCGTAGTTGGGATGCGCCTCGTAGACTACCGGCGCGCCTTTGGTCTTCTCGTGGTCGACCAACAGATTGATGCCGTAATTTTCGTCCATAAAGGTGCGCCGAGCCGCTTCGGACTTGTTCTCAAAGATACCCTCGGCAATTAGCTCACCGGCGTTACGGATCAGATCGCGTTCAACCTCTTCGAGATAGTGACCGACCGCTGCGTGGCTGGAGTAGCGATCAATAAACTCAGCAAAGAGCGGCTGAAGTGCAGCGCGAGCGGTGTCGCGATCGAGGTAACGCAGCGCCTCTGCTGCTTCACGGCGCCATTTTGGTAGCTCGGTTAACTCTTCGTTGAGAAGCTCTTCGAGATCTGAAATATGTTTAGTGAAGGCGTCTCGAATCTCCTCAGGCAGTGCTGAGAAGACCGCTTCATCAATCGCCTGACCTTCTGCGACGGGGGTAAAGCCAATGGTACCGGCGTCTCGGTAAACAGCAATTGAGTATTCACGCGCCTGACGTTCGACCGTCTCGACGGCATTATCATAACGGCGGCTGAAATCGCGCTCTATTTGACTCTTCTTGCGCTGATAGGCCGGGCTCTCAAAGGCGGCAGGTAGCTCGGTTAACACCCGATCCAACAGTTTGCCGACATCACGGCGTAACTGGCCTGCTTTGCCCGCAGGCAACTTAAGCGCCAAAGGATGCCGTGAATCACTAATGTTATTAAGGTAGCACCAGTCGCTTGGCTTGCGCTGCTTCTTCGCTACACTTCGCAGACTCTCCATCGCAAAGGAGAAGCGACCGGTGTGCGGTGTCCCCATAACAAAGAGGTTGTAGCCTGGACGGTCCATTCCGACACCGAACTCCATCGCATCGAGTGCGCGCTCTTGGCCGAAAAATCCGGCAAAGGGCTCAAGTGTTTCGGTGGTTTTGAAGGGGAGAAGGTCGGTATCGCAGACGCGGTAGAGTTGTTCGATGCTCAGAGGGGCGTGCTTTTCCATGCGCGGTTCCAGTCGGCAGAGTCTTTTCCTTAAGACTGATACCCGCGCAAGGTTAAGTCAAACTAAAACCTGAAAAACATCCACCTAGCTTGTTTGGTGCAGCTCGGTGCTGAGCTCAGCCAATAGGTCAGCGGTTTGTGGTCGTACACCACGCCAGATGTAGAAGGCATCTGCTGCTTGCTCTACCAGCATTCCGAGACCGTCGACGGAGCGTGCACCAAGAGAATCAGCCCAGGCGCAGAAAGGCGTCTTATGCGGGCTATACATCATATCGTAAGCAAGCGTTTCGTCTCCGACGGCGCTCGACGGCACGGGTGGCAAGTCACCTGCGAGGCTCGCAGCTGTACCATTGATGATTAGATCGTAGGCAGGTGCTGGCACTTCTTCGAAGCGACTTACGACGATTCGCTGATCGTCGAAAAGCTCCTTCAGAGCCTCTGCCTTAGCTAATGTACGGTTTGCTAGTACTAACTCACGTACGCCTGCTGTCAATAGAGGCAAGATCACACCGCGTACGGCGCCACCGGCGCCAAGCAACAGAATGCGAGCGCCCTCAAGCTTGAAGCCGAGGTTGTTTGTTAGATCCGCAACCAAGCCCGAGCCATCGGTGTTGTCACCACAGATCTCACCGGCAGCATTAACAGACAAGGTATTCACCGCGCCAGCAAGCGCTGCAGCCTCAGACCGCTGCTGCGCCAAATCCCATGCTAACTCTTTGTGTGGCACGGTGACGTTCGAGCCTTTGATCTCACCTGAACGCAGGAGTTGTTCCATCGCCTCGGCAAACTCGTCAGATTCGAGTTGCAGCGCACGGTAGACCAGATCTTGCTTACACTGTTGAGCAAAGGCCGTATGAATACGTGGCGATAGGCTGTGGCCAACAGGATTCCCTGTGACCTGGTAAAGGTCGGTCATCGCGCCTCTCCAAGCCAGTCACGCGATTGCAGGTAGTACTCTGTCAGCTTGGCCTCGGGAGTGCCCGGCTCAGGCGCCCAGTTATAGTCCCAGCGCACTTCAGGTGGAAGCGACATCAGAATCGACTCGGTGCGCCCGCCGGTCTGCAAACCGAACAGGGTGCCGCGGTCAAATACAAGGTTGAACTCGACATAGCGGCCACGGCGATGCAGCTGGAAATCACGCTCTTTTTCGCCATAGGGATCGTTTTTGCGGCGCTGCACGATTGGGAGATAGGCTTCGACGTAGGCATCACCGATAGCACGCATCAGCGCGAAGCTCTGCTCAAACCCCAGCTCATTAAGGTCATCAAAGAAGAGACCGCCAATGCCGCGCGGCTCACCACGGTGCTTCAAGAAGAAGTAGTCATCGCACCAATGTTTGTAGCGTGCGTAGACATCTTCACCGAAGGGTTCACAGGCCTCTTTGGCGATACGGTGCCAGTGGATGCAGTCTTCATCGTTACCGTAGTAGGGGGTGAGATCGAAACCACCGCCAAACCACCAAACTGGCTCTTCACCCTCTTTCTCTGCGATAAAGAAGCGCACATTGGCGTGTGATGTAGGCACCATTGGGTTCTCGGGGTGCATCACCAAAGAGACGCCCATCGCCTCAAAATCGCGCCCTTTCAACTCGGGGCGGTGCGCTGTCGCCGAGGCTGGCATCTGGTTGCCATCTACGTGAGAGAAGTTAACGCCGCCTTTTTCAAAAACTGCACCGTTCTTGATGACACGACTACGGCCACCACCGCCTTCGGGGCGATCCCAGCTGTCTTCTACAAAATCGGCACCGCCATCTTCAGCCGCAAGCGCGGAACAGATGCGCTCCTGCAGATCTAGCAGGTAGGCTTTTACCTCAGCAACACTGGGTTGGCTCATTAACTCGTCTCCAATAAATCTTTTAACTGCGCAGCGTCTTCAAGCTCACTGCATCACGAATAACCGAGGGCGCGCTGCGACCGCCCAACTCTCCAGCCAATACAAAATCTAATTCAAAGCCGAAGTAAGCATTCACTTTTGTTTTAGTTAGTGCAGGCTCACGCGTAGCAGGGTTGGCTGATGTCGACACTAGCAAGCGGCCGAAACGATCGCAGAGCGCACAGACTAACGGGTGGTCTGATACACGCACCGCAACCGAGCTGTGCTCCCCTTTTACCCACTCTGGAATCAGGTTTTCTGTATCCGGAATCAGCCAAGTATTCGGCCCAGGCCAGGAGCCGAGAACGGTGTCGCGCTGCTCAACTGTTAAGTTGGCCAACAGGTGCTCAACCTGTGCGACCTTTGAAGCGACTAGTATCAAACCCTTCTCAACCGGCCGCTTCTTTAGTGCCAGAAGTCGTTTAACGGCTGACTCTGAATAGGGATCACAACCTAACCCCCAAACTGCTTCCGTTGGGTAGGCTATCACCCCATCCTGCTCAATGTAATCAACTGCACGTCGGATCTGCCACGCGTTCAACATAATTTAACCTATCTCGCTCTATTCCTAACTGCTGCAAAAGTAGCGACCCGCTCGACGTACCAACTTGCCGGTCAGCTCATGCTTGGCCAACTCCACCTGCAACTGAGCTACGTCTAAACCACTCATTTCTATTAGCTCATCAAAGCTTAGATCTTCACTGCTCAGCAAACGTAGAATTGGATCCTTAACGCTTGCTGCAACCTTAGTGCTCGAAGATGTATCGCTATCATCCGAGCCGCTGCATAACTGACGCAGCGGTTGATGGAGGACATTGATTATATCATCTGGAGATTCAACGAGAACCGCCCCCTGCTTAATCAATTGATGGCAACCTCGGGCTTGAGGATTCGAGAGCGCCCCGGGGACAGCAAAGACCTCCGCGCCCTGACTCAATGCCAGCCTTGCGGTAACTAAAGAGCCGCTCTTAAGATCAGCCTCAACCACGAGTGTCCCGAGCGCTAACCCTGCAATTAGACGATTACGTTCGGGAAAGCGCCAGGCATCAAGCGACGCTGCGGGCGGATTCTCGGTCAACAGCAGCCCACCCTGCTCTACAAGGCGCTTTGCCAATGCACGATTCCTGTGGGGGTAGATCTTACCGGGACCGTTCGCAAGCACGGCTGTTGTGGCGGTAGGGCCCTGTAGAGCACCCAAATGCGCAGCACTATCGATACCCAGTGCTAGCCCACTTACTACACCGACACCCCAATCAGAGAGGTGTTTAGCGAAGCGCTCTGCTACTTTTATTCCGAGCGGCGTCGCTTTTCGACTGCCTACGAGAGCGATCTGAGGCTCGCTCACGGCCATCGGATCCCCGCATGCAAACAGTAAAAGCGGCGGATCTGGAATAGTTCGCAGACGCTCAGGGAATTCGGGGTGCTCTTTGGTGAGAATTTGCCACCCAAACTGCTCACACTGCTCTGCAATCTGGTCGGCGCGGGCACAATACTCTTCTTTCGCAAGCAGGGGCCTTTCGTGTTTGCGACAATAATCGGTAACAAACTGCCAAGCCTCATCGTTGTTGAACAGGGTTGAAACAGAGCCGAACCGCTCGATCAGTTTGCGTTTTTGAAGCCGCGTCAGTGGAAGCTGCACTAGTTGCAGCCAGAGGAGAGTATCGGACATCTGCGCTCCTTGCAGTCCTGGTGAACAGCGCCCCATCCTTGAGGCGCACTGTATAGCTGTTAGTGCCTACCGCAGAAGGTGGCTAGGGCTGGCGAAGTTCATCACCCACTGAAATAACATCAGTGGCACGCATAATCAGCCCGTAACTCACCTTCTCAAACGATTTGAACACCATCAATTCGCCTGCGCGCTCAGATGGCAGGCGCACAGTCTCGCCGTTAATTGGGTCGCGCACGTCCTCTCCCTTGCTGTAGACCGCGTAGACATAACCCGCTTCCAAACCTTCACGCAGACCCGCATTAATGGTTACGGCATCAAACTGACCAATATTCGCAACGCCACCGAGAACGCTAAGAATCACCGCATCGTCCAACATGGGCCCAGCACGCGGTGTGAAAATCGATTGAATCGGCTCCTCGGACCGGGGCAATACGCGATCACGTAGACGGACCTCTTCCACCGAATCGGTCAAATCAAGCGACAGCACATCGGCATCACGGGCGGCAACCAGAGTGTCTGCAACCTTAAACAACTCGTACCCGAGTAGCTCGTTATCGAAGGGATCACGGTACTCTTTTGCCGGACGATAAATACTCTGCTGACGCAAATCACTCACCAGCTCGCCACGGGCGTAGACCCGATCTCCAGCACCAGCAATGATGCGCTGGTTCTTACCGCTGAGAATGTACGGCGCTCTCTCCAGCAGATCCTCATCAACGACACGATTGTCATTCAGGAAGGCTGCGATATCGCGCAACGAAATAGTCGGAATCGCATCCTCGAGTGGAGTCACTTTCGGCTGCATGCCGGTGTCACGTTTCAGCCCCAAGCACGGCTTACCATCGCACCAGTAGAGGTAGATGATATCGCCGGGGTAAATCAGGTGGGGGTTATAGATCTGGTTATTCATATCCCAGACTTCAGGCCAGAGCCAGGGACTCTGTAGAAAGCGCGCCGAGATATCCCAGAGGGTATCGCCCTTCACGACTACGTACTCTTTTGGGTGGTCGTCCCGCAGTTGAATCACATCGCCCTGTGTTTTTGTATGCATCTCCGCGATCGCGGGAGTACCAAGAGCCAACACCAGCGCCAAGAGGGAGCCGAGTAGGTATCGCATAATCAGTCCTTTCAATACGTCTTTCAATACGCGCGAGCTACGCTCTAGCCTCATGCTGACCGTGCACACATTGCAATGCTTTATGAGTATAATAGTCCAAAATTTCGGAATGCATGTGTGACCGACGATGGTCACGCGAAATAGAGATAGATTTGTTATGGCACTACTGAAGATTCTTGAGTTTCCAGACCCGCGCCTGCGCACCATCGCGGAGCCTGTTGAGCAGGTTGATGATGAAGTTCGCAAGCTCATTGATGATATGTTTGAGACGATGTACGACGCGCCAGGCATTGGCTTGGCGGCGACACAGGTGAACGTACACAAGCGCATCGTAGTGATTGATCTCTCTGAGGATAAATCTGAGCCTCTGGTGATGATCAATCCAGAGTTTGACGTGCTGACAGACGAAGAGGATAAGATGCAGGAGGGTTGCCTCTCAGTGCCGGGCTTCTATGAGAATGTAGAGCGCCCAAATCGTATTCGTTTGAAAGCTCTCGACCGTGACGGTAAGCCCTACGAACTGATCGCTGAAGAGCTCCTAGCTGTCTGCATTCAGCACGAGCTGGACCACTTGAATGGCAAGCTCTTTGTTGATCATATCTCACGTTTGAAGCGAGATCGCATTCGATCAAAACTTGAGAAGAAACATAAGCTCGAGGGCACTCACGCCTAATCTCTTCTGCATCCGTAGGGGCGCTTCAAGCGCCCCGTTGCGCTTCTGGAGTATCGATGTCCGATCCACGCATCATCTTCGCAGGCACGCCTGACTTCGCGGCCGAGCACCTGCAAGCCCTAATCAACGCCAAGATACCGGTGACGGCGGTTTACACCCAACCAGATCGCCCCGCAGGACGTGGCCGTAAAGTTCAGCCCAGCCCTGTCAAACAGCTCGCCCTCAGCCGGGATATCCCCATATATCAACCGTTGAGCCTGCGCGCTGAAGAGGCGCAAGCAGAGCTTGCTGCACTCAAACCGGACCTGATGATCGTTGTTGCCTACGGGCTTATCCTGCCCCAAGCGGTGCTTGATACGCCTAAACTCGGCTGCGTTAATGTGCACGCATCACTACTACCGCGTTGGCGTGGTGCAGCGCCGATTCATCGCGCATTGCTGGCCGGTGACGCCGAAACCGGCGTAACGTTGATGCAGATGGAAGCGGGACTCGACACTGGGCCAATGCTCGCCAAGGTGCGCACTGCGATCAGTAACCAGGAGACCAGCGGTGAACTGCATGATCGCCTAGCCTACCTCGGTAGCCAAATGTTGGTCGATCAAATGTCTGCCCTACTGGCCGGTGAGCTAGCACCCGAGATTCAAAATGACGACTTGGCAAACTATGCAGCGAAGCTGGAAAAGCAGGAGGGCCAGATAGACTGGCAACAGGATGCTGAAACCATTGCCCGGCAGGTCCGCGGTCTAAACCCATGGCCGGTAGCTTTTACACATTTGGACGGCAGTGCCGTGCGAATTTGGCTGGCAGAGCCAGATGCTCAAAGCGGTAATACACCGGCAGGATCCGTTTGCGAAACATCAAAGCGAGGTATTGCAGTAAGCTGTGGTACTGGACGTCTGTGGATAAGAACGCTGCAGTTACCGGGCAAAAAGTCCACGGAAGCGGCCGCACTTTTGAACTCCAACAATCATCCATTCCAGTTGGGTACCCAGTTTGACTGATAAGCCAAAGTCGTCGAAGGTGGGGCTGAACCTTCGTGCCCTCATCGCTCAGGCGCTCTTACCGCTACTGCAGCAGCGCGGCTCACTATCGAGCCAATTGCCAGCAGCACTCGCCAAAGCCAACGAGCGCGATCGCGCGCTGATGCAGCAGATCTGCTACGGCACACTGAGATTCTGGTTTCGTTATGAGAACCTCGCTAGCCTAATGTTGCGCAAGCCCTTTCACCCAGATGAGCAGGATATTCAAATCCTATTGAACTCAGCGCTCTATCAGCTTGATCAGCTTAGCGTGCCGGATCATGCCGTTATCAGTGAAACGGTTGAGGCCTGTAAACAGCTCGACAAACCTTGGGCCGGCAAGCTACTCAACGCTATTCTTCGACGCTACCAACGCGAAAGAGAGAAGCTGACGTTAGCTGCTCAAAAGCTCGATGGATATATCTACAACCACCCGGACTGGATGCTGGCGAAGCTGAAGCATAACTGGCCCGATCAGTGGCAGCAGATTCTCAACGCCAATGACCTAGCGCCACCCATGTGTCTACGGGTAAACCGCCAACGCTGCGACCGCGATGGCTATCTGCGTCTGCTGGCCGCCGCAGGGATTGAAGCGAAAGCTGGACAATACTCAGCCGATGCAATTTATCTGGAGTCGCCGCTGGGTGTCGATAAGCTACCCAAATTTAGTGACGGCTGGGTCTCAATACAAGACGAGGCTGCTCAACTGGCAGGGCAACTGCTTGCACCGCAACCGGGCATGCGAGTGCTCGATGCCTGTGCTGCGCCCGGCGGTAAGCTCTGCCACCTGCTGGAGCTACAACCTGACGCATCCGTTGAAGCAGTCGAGTTAGAGCCGCGTCGCGCAGTTCGTATTGATGAGAACCTAAAACGGCTTGGGCTTAGAGCGAGCGTAAAGATTGGCGATGCCAGCACTACAGACTGGTGGAGCGGTGAGCAATATGATCAGCTGCTGGTCGATGCGCCCTGCAGTGCAACAGGTGTTATTCGCCGCAATCCTGATATAAAGATTCTGCGTCGCAACGAAGACATCTTGGCTTTGGCATCGATTCAACTGGCGATCTTGGATAATCTCTGGGCTATGCTCAAACCGGGTGGTACATTGCTCTATGCGACCTGTTCGATCTTCCCACAGGAGAACGAGCGAATCGTGGAGCGGTTTATCAATCAGACTGCCGATGCACGTTTGGTTCCAATAGAGGCGGCCTGGGGCCTCGAACGGGAGTTTGGCCGACAGCTCTTCCCTCAGCAAGAGGGTCATGATGGATTTTTCTATGCTCGCTTAGAGCGAGCGCAGGAGGCGTAAGCAACAGATGAATGTCGTTATTCTGGGCGCGGGTCAGGTTGGTGGTTCACTCGCGGAGCACCTGGCAAACGAGTCCAATGACATTACCGTTGTTGACACCGATGGGCCGCGCTTGCGCGAGCTTGCCGACCGACTGGATATTCGCACCATTGAGGGGCCTGCCTCTCAACCGAGTACGCTCGAACGCGCTGGCGCACGTGATGCTGATCTACTTATCGCTGTCACCAACTCCGACGAGATTAATATGATCGCGTGTCAGGTTGCGACCAGCCTGTTCAAGGTGCCTAAGCGTATCGCCCGTGTGCGCGAACAGGACTACCTCTATAACGACCGCCAACTATTTGCCGACAGCGCCATTCCTATTGATGTCCTGATCAGCCCAGAAGAGCTGGTAACACAACACGTGAAACGCATGATTGAGCACCCCGGCGCGCTACAGGTGCTCGACTTTGCCGATGGGCGCGCTCAACTGGTGGCCGTCAAAGCCTATTACGGCGGACCACTAGTCGGGCGTGAAATAGCGGTTTTGCGCGCCCACATGCCCAATGTGGATACACGTGTTGCCGCGATCTTCCGGCAAGATCGACCAATCATTCCTGAAGGCACAACAGTTATCGAAGCTGACGATGAGGTCTTTTTTATCGCCGCGTCCAAGGATATACGCTCAGTAATGGGCGAACTGCGGCGCCTAGATAACCCCTATAAACGCATCATCATCGCCGGTGGTGGCAACATTGGCGCACGCTTGGCCGACTCAATTGAGAATGATTTCCAGGTAAAAATCATTGAGCGCAACGTCAATCGTTGCCACCAACTGGCGCGTGATCTGCATAATACGATAGTGCTCCAAGGCAGCGCCTCCGATCGCGAACTACTACTTGAGGAGAACATCGAAGATACCGATGTTTTTTGTGCGCTGACTAACGATGATGAAGCCAACATTATGGCTTCGATGCTGGCCAAGCGCATGGGAGCACGCAAGGTTATGACGCTGATCAACAACCCCGCCTATGTTGACCTTGTACAGGGCGGCGTCATCGATATCGCTATCTCCCCGCAGCAAACTACAATCGGTGCGCTGCTGACCCATGTTCGCCGCGGTGATGTGGCAGCAGTGCACTCTCTGCGCCGAGGTGCTGCGGAGGCGATTGAGGCTGTAGCCCACGGTGACCGCATGAGTTCTAAAGTGGTTGGCCGTATGATTGAGGAGATCAAGCTACCGGAAGGTGCCACCATCGGCGCGTTAGTGCGCAACGATCAGGTGCTGATCGCCCACGATGATGTGGTAATTGAGGATGGTGACCACGTCATTCTCTTCCTGGTAGATAACAAACGGATTGCCGAGGTCGAGAAGCTCTTCTCCGTCGGCCTACACTTCTTCTGAGCCGCGTATGCACTTTCGGGTAATCCTCCGCATCCTGGGTATACTGCTGATGATCTTCAGCATTACCCAACTGCCACCGGCACTGATATCGCTTTACTATGACGACGGCAACCTCAATGCTTTCATCGGTGGCTTTGCGATCACCCTGCTGACTGGATTCTTCATCTGGCTACCGGTGATGCGTGTGCGCCAAGAGCTGCGTACCCGTGATGGATTTCTAATTACTGTGTTGTTCTGGAGCGTGCTGAGCTTCTTCGGTGCCTTACCGCTGCACTTCGCCGAAGCCCTGGCATTGAGTTTTACAGACGCTATCTTCGAGGCGGTCTCAGGTCTCACCACCACCGGTGCAACCGTCATTACAGGCCTGGATGAGCTGCCCAAATCCCTACTCTACTATCGCCAGCAACTTCAGTGGCTGGGCGGTATGGGTATCATCGTACTAGCCGTTGCTATTCTGCCAATGCTGGGCATCGGGGGTATGCAGCTCTACCGTGCAGAGACTCCGGGACCGGTAAAAGACTCCAAGCTGACACCGCGTATTACCGAAACAGCTAAGGCGCTGTGGAACATTTACCTAACACTGACGATAGCCTGTGCGCTGGGTTTCTGGGCCGCAGGCATGACCCTCTTTGATGCGATCAGCCATAGCTTTGCAACGGTAGCGATTGGTGGCTTCTCGACACATGACGCGAGTATCGGTTACTTCGACAGCGCACTGATTGAATCGATCTGTGTATTTTTTATGGTGCTGTCAGGTATTAATTTTGGCCTGCACTTTGCCGCCTTCAGACAGAAGACCCTAAGCCATTACTTGGCCGACCCAGAGCTTAAGTTCTACTTGTTCATTTTGATCAGCGTCTCTCTGATGACACTCTTTGTACTGGACTTCACGGATACCTATCCGCCGCTGGAGTCTCTGCGAAAATCGGTATTTATGGTGGTCTCTATCGCAACAACAACAGGCTTCGCCGTGGCCGATTTTGCCCACTGGCCGGCGATGCTGCCGTTCATGCTGTTTATTGCGGCGTTCGCCGGCGGTTGTGCTGGCTCGACCGGCGGCGGCATGAAGGCGATACGCATCTTACTGATCTTAAAACAGGGTTACCGCGAGATCGTGCGCCTGATTCACCCTAATGCCGTTATGCCGGTTAAGCTTGGCCGTAGACCCATCTCTAGCAAGGTACTAGAAGCTGTCTGGGGCTTCTTCTCGGTTTACCTGATCGTCTTTGTGCTGATGCTTATCGCACTGATGGCGACTGGCCTAGATCAGGTGACGGCTTGGTCGGCTGTAGGTGCCACGCTAAACAATCTCGGCCCAGGCCTTGGTGATGTTTCAGAGAACTACGGCAATATTAATCAGACCGCAAAATGGATCCTCGTTCTGGCGATGTTGCTCGGTCGCCTTGAGGTATTCACTCTTCTTGTGCTTCTTACGCCCGCTTTTTGGCGCCGTTAAGACGTCATCTCCCCATATCTACGCCGCTTTTAACGATTTTTCGTGTATAATGTGGCGCTAATTTTTTTGCAAATTTCGCATTTATTTTGACCTCCGAGGGGCACTCTCGTGACTGACATCGCTAAACCGGATGTAAAGACCTTTCAGGGACTGATTCTTGCTCTGCAGCAGTACTGGGCAGAGAAGGGTTGTGTCATCGTTCAACCGCTTGATATGAAC
>Ga0209555_10001617_pt1 | contig 17080 bp, 4 predicted proteins | sample SaaInl85LU_5_DNA_FD_184643 | JGI IMG/M metagenome (GOLD analysis project Ga0209555, IMG submission 184643) | Marine microbial communities from expanding oxygen minimum zones in the Saanich Inlet - ESP_85LU_5_DNA (SPAdes) (version 2) | ecosystem: Environmental > Aquatic > Marine > Intertidal zone... | reverse complement strand
CTACATCTCTATAGCTAAGACTAAACCTTAATTTGAAGTAAACAGCTTGTAATATGATTGCTTTAGGAAAACAGTGACCTTTGAACATCTTTTTTGTTGTAAATATAAAAAATTTGATTTTTCATTACATTAGATGCGACAGAACCTTTAGTCGTTGTTTTATCCCCAAGCTCCAGGATCTGGGGGTCCAGATGCTGCTTGTGCCTTTTTAGGGTTTAGAATCATAAACGTTCCCATCGCTGTGAGTGCAGCATACTTACCCATTTTCTTGATGGCGTCTTTTCTACTGATATCATCGGTACCGTTAGGTATGTTTTCTGTATTTTTCATGTAGAGTGCTTATTCTATGATTAATTTTTTTGTGAAAACAATGTTTGCTGCCTGTACTTTTAAGATGTAAACTCCGGTTTCCATCCCTACTGTAGAAAGCATCTCTTTCTGTGAAGGGTCTTGGATCTCTCTTGAAAGTACTTTCATCCCTAATACATTGTAAAGGTTAAGGTTTGCTGGCTCTGAGAACTGCTGTAATCCCTCTACGGAGATATAGGCGTTTCCTTTTCCTTTATATGCAGTTAATAATGAGGTACTGCTTACTGTATCTGTGGAAAGGGTACTTGTAGTATAGTGAATGAAAAACCTTCCCACGCCACTCAATGTTGTTTGCGCTAAGAGCTCAAAACCCTCATTGTTAAGAAGTGTAAACGTGTTTTCTACTGTGTCTTCTAAATACACATTTATGTTCTCTGGAATCGTACTATTCGCTATTTCAATTTTAAGAGTAATACCCGCTTCTTGATGCACTACAAGAGGAACGATTACATTACTTATAGCATCTAAAGACATTGCATTGATACCCATACCGATACCATTATCTTGTTCTATAAGTCTTGAACTAAAACCTGAAGATTGATTGAAGGCTCCAGCATCATATCCTGGGTCTAACCCTAAAGTTAATCCTTCTTTAAAATAAAATTTAGTGTCGCTCACTTTCACATTATCACTGTGCATGTCTAAAACCAATTCGTAACTCGCAGAGGATCTTGCGGCAACAAAATCATCCCCTCCTGTTACTGTTTGCATGGCTTTGGTAAAACTGATTGTTTGATCCGCTCCACTTCCTGCAGCGGCTACAAAAAATCCTTGTCCAGGGGCGATAAAAACGGCACTGTTACTATTAAAAGCATGGTTATAAATTTCATATCCTGTTCCATCAGCTTTCCAGCCATAGATAGCCTCAAACTCATCGTCTATTGCTGCGGTATTGAACGTTAAAAAATTGTTGGTTCCATCTGCATTACTGTTTCCATTAAGATACGACGCAAATGGATTGGCAATTAAATTCCAACGCCTTCCTGCACCAGAATTTGCTGCATTGTTATTGTTTATGGTAACAGTTTGGTCTCCGTTGGCAATACTACCCGTAAAAGAAAGTGTGCCACCACTTGTGGTAGCCATTTGGTATCCTTGTCCTAACATTAAATTACCCGTGGTTGCACTCGTTGAGTTTGTCCAAGTGTCCGTAGTATTGTCATAAGATCCTACTGCATAAACACCACTTCCGTTATTTGCAATATTGGTGTCTGTTATTAAAGAACTAAATACCATACCAGATACTGGTGCACCTATTAAATCCCATTTATCAGTTCCTACCATATTTACATAGCGATTGTAGGTGATATCCCCTGAAGAAGTACCACTTAACAGTAACGACGAAAACTCATCTGAATCTGATTCTAATGTTACAGTACCTGCATTATTTAAATTATTTGCTAATGTCAAAGAACCATTTTTAGATATGATAATTGAAGCTTGGTCTGAAACATCTAAACTATTTCCTGTTGCAGCAACGTCTGTAATAACAGGATAATTTGTAAGTCCGTTTGTTACCGCAATTCTACTTGTACTTGTTGGTACAGACGCAGTATTCCAATTACTTGCGGTGTTCCAATTTGTGTCGGTAGTTCCTAACCAATACGGAAACGCTTCGTCTATTTTACGATAGATGGCATAGGTCTCACCTGTATCCAAACCAGGAATAAAACCACTTGTTTCATCAAAACCAGTACGTACATTCTCTGGCCCACCTGCTAAAGCTGTTAAACCCGCACTGTTACTTTCACTTCCACTAAATAATCGGGCAACACCATTGGCACCTGCAGTTACTGCTGGTGAACCACTTATAATAATGTCACCACCTGTTGCTGTATTAATAGCAGCAAATTTACCAGCATTTAATATAATGGCATCTGTTTCTGTGTTATCAGTTGTTATATTTCTAGAAAGTGTTAAATCGCCTGTTAAGGTTTCTACTTTAATTTTACCGGTAGAAACTATACCAGTGTTAGAGATTTCACCAATGGTTAGTGCATTACTGTTTACATAGTTTAGCAAACCTAGTTTTGAAGCACTTGTACCACCTGAAATATTTGTAACATTGTTAGATGTGTTGGTAAGGGTAAAGCTACCTGAACCTGCCAGCTTAAGATTGTTAGCTGTTAGTGCTGCGCTTTGAGTTACCGCGCTACTCGCTGAAAGACTAATGGTACTAGACGTGGCCGTTAGCTCCGCATTTACTGCAATAGTTCCGGCATATGCCTTAATTGGACCGGCTATGTTTGTAGCGCTATTAATTATAACATCGGCAGTATTGGTTGGTTTACCTAGTGTTAGGCCACTTAAATTATTAGAAATATCAAAACCATTTGTTACAAAGGGATATACAAATGAGTCGCTAAAAGGTTTTAATTCTAATGAACCCGTTGTATTAAACTTTGTAGTAGCGTCAAAGCCTAAAACATCACCAATAATTTCAATATCTGAGGTAGAACTAGCAATGTTGCTATCTCCTGTTTTACTTCCAATAATTGCATAAGGGTCTGAGCCTCCTGTTATAAACCCTTTTACACCTCCGTCTAGCGTTATTTTTCCACTGGTCGCCAAAATATCAATATCTGAGAAAAAGATACCGTGATTATTAGTACTTGCGGTACCCTTTAATAAAATAGCTCCACCACCCGTGGCTAAAATTTGTTTGTTTACGTTGTAGTTAAAAACCAACCCATAACTTACAGTAGAAAATCCTTCAAGTGTTATTGCGTTTCCAGTAGTTTTTGACGATTTTATAGTAACGCCTTCTGCTGTACCATTTGCAATATTAAAACCGTATTGGTCTGTAGATTTACCATACATGTTTATTGCACCTGTTCCGCTATCAATTTGTGTGCCTGAAGCCAGGTTAATTCCGCTATAATTTCCACTTGAATTTGGAAAAGCAACCCCTCTCATTAAAATAGTTCCACCGGCAGAATTTATAGCTGTCGTGTTGCTGTTTGACGTGATAGCACCTATTAAAATTCCGTTACTACCACTTCCTGTAGCAAAGCCGGTTGCAAGATCTGTACCACCAGATAAGGTGATATTACCGCCATTTGAATTTATATCACTTTGATCTCCTACAGCTATAAAACCTGTATTTGAGGCATCACTATCTGCCCAAAAAGTTACATCACCATTATTGGTAGTGACATCTGCATTGTTTCCTGTAGTTATATTTCTGGATGCTTTTAATAAAATAGGACTACTAGCTAAAGTACTGGTGATATTGTTATTTGAAGTAATATTGCCGCCATACACTGAAATTGGGCCGTCGGCATCTAAATTTTCATTAATTATTACATTCTGAACATTTGTTTCTTTACCAATGGTTAAACCGCCTATATTGGTAAATTGAAACCAATCTGATTCTAAATTTTGAAGTGTTGAAAAACTGTCTGAAACAGATTCTACAGTAAAAGTTCCTGTAGTATTTAAAACAGGTTCAGCTGACCCCCAACTTAAATAATCTGCTTGTAATTTTATTCTTGATGAACTTGCTGTTACGGCTGGTATTACGCCGTTTATTGCCGTTGCATCTTTACGATTCCCCAAGTAAAAAAGACCTCCACTATTTTTAAAGTCTGCGTTTGCTGCGTTGGTTGTACCTGCTAAATTTTCTCCTTTTAGATTGATATTACCCGATTGTGCTAAGACCTGTAATGTACCATTTTCTCTACCATACAACCCAACACTATTAGCAGATATACCGCTAATAGTTACTGCTCCATTAGCACCTGTTGCTTGTATTAGCGTATTTCCAGCACTTGTTCCGCCAGATCCTAAAACAACACCATACTTACCAGAAGCCATTGTTTCTCCTTTAATATTTATCGCATTGTTCGTTGTGTTTGCCGTGGTAATTGCAATGGCGTCACCATTTAAATCTATTCCGTTATTTAAGGTTGATTTTCCTGAGATTGAAATACTTCCTGTACCACTATTTATTTTAAAACTACCCGTACTTCGCACCCCATAACCAAAACCAGATCCTCTAATAACAACATCGCCACCAACAGCTGGGGTACTTGAATCTAAAATAACATTAGGGCCAAAATCTGCAGCTAAGACGGTATCGTTATAACCTCTAAAAGTATATCCATCTGGAATCCCATCATTTGCTGTACCATTATTTGAACCATCATCTAAACCGCCTGCAATAATAATTTTACCACCGTTGGTTGTAACATTATTATTCCCTCTTAAATCTATTTCATTATTTTCATTGGCTAGAGATGCTTCATTAAGCGTGTTTGACCAAAAAATAATATTACCGCCATTTGTAGATAAATCTACATTGGTCTCCATAACAACATAGCCCGACCCTTTTAAAAGGATGTCTTTATTTGTAGAGGTCTCAAAATCAGTAGTACTATAAATATTATCTGCATACACTTTTATAGCTCCAGCTATTGAAATGTCACTATTAATCGATAAATTAACATCATTGGAACCGTCTGCACTTGTTGTACTTTTTCCAATAGTGAAATTAGATAAATTACTACCTAAAGTCAAATTATTATTTAATATAAAATCTGTAGAAAAATCATCATCATAAGGCAAAAGTGAAAGTCCTCCTGTTGCATTTACGTTCACGGCATTAGTATTGGCGTACGAATAATTATTCGCTATTAATTGAATCGTACTGCTAGAGTTTACAACAGAAGGTGTTATCCCTGCTATTGCTGCACTATTTTTACGATTTCCTAAATAAAGCGACTGGTTGTTTATGTATATAGCATCATCACTAGATAAGGTAATATCACCCGCTTGACTCAACACCTGGAGCGAACTATTAGCATCATTATTACCCAACCACATAGCACCACCAATAGAGGTGCCTGTAGATTGGGTTAAAATTTTAATACCTCCACCAGTTGCAGCGGTAGCCTGAATAAGTGTTTGCCCCCCGTTAAGACCACATAGAAAACCCGAAAAGTTAATACTTGTTTCGCCATCAATGGTAATAGCAGTTTCTGCAGTACTTGCAGATGTTAAGGCTACATTTCCGTCTTCAAAACCTATGGCATGGTCACTGTTGTTTAATCCTTTTAAGTTGATTGTACCTGTACCAGAATTTATAGAGTTGCCAGCCTCTAATTGAATACCATAACCTCTTAAACTATTATTATAAACTCCATTACCACTTGGGTTGGCATGGCCCTTTAACATAATATTTCCTCCGTTAGATACTAATGCGTTGTTTTGTCTGATATCTATGGCGTCACCTGAGTAACCTCCTCTATATGCGTGCCCATCTGGTATGCCATCGTTTGCTGTACCACCGTTACTACCGTCATCTAAACCACCCGCAAAAATAATGTCGCCACTATTACTGGTAAGAATATTTGAGCCTTCTAAAATAATCTCGTTATTGGCTGTGCCGGAAGTTATATTGGCACTATTGGCCCAAAGAATAATGTTACCTCCGTCAGTAATTAAATCACTATTTATTTTTAAAATTACAAGCCCCAAAGCTTTTAATAAAATCTTACCATTATTGGCAGTAGTTGTAATGTCATTATTTACATATATATCTTCACCATACACCTTTACATTACCGGCAATGGTTAAATCATTATTTACAGATACCGCACCTCCATAAATAGTAATAGGACCAGAGACTGTTATAGCATCCGATAAAGTAATACTAGAAGTATTGGTCGAAGAACCTATGGTTAGACCTGTGAGGTTAGGGTCAAAAACTAATGAAGAAAGACTCGGTGGTGTTGAGAATGAATCGCTATCGCGATCTGGATAGATCGATAAAATACCTGTTCCATTGAATTGGTTGCCAGATGATGGGTAAAAGTTATTAGTGTAGTAGGTTTGATTACCAGTAACGGTTATTGTGTTAGTACCCGCCATATTAATTCGACCACCATTTTGGGCATCCATAAGAAGATTACCGCCACTTATAATAGTAATATCTTGTATAGAGACATCATAATCATTACCTGATGATTTTGCCTGGCCTTCAAGATTAATATCTCCAACTGCCTTTAATGTTCCTTTAAGCCAAATGCCTCGAGTTACAGATGTGTTTGAAGATTCTGAAATTCCTGAAATAAAAATATCTCCAGCTGAATCAATCTCTGTATTTAAGCCTATCGACCTTATACCTATAAGACCAGCGATATTTCCAGACCCACTCCTTCCTCTAAGGATAATATCACCCGAATTAATCGTCTTTATTACTGAAGCGTCGGCAACATTAATACCATCGCTGCCAGAAGTGATCCCTGAGTCTAGATCAGCATCAAGTAAAATAGTACCACTAGTAGCGATAATATCATTGTCTATATCTAGCGCACCACCATAAATACTAATATCCCCATTAATGTTTAAATCGGTAGATAATAATATAGACGAAGTATTGGTCGTCTTTCCTATTGTTAAACCAGACATTATTTGATTATTCTGGTTCCAATTAAACCAGCTTGCAGATACTAGGTTATCAAAACTTTCACTTGAAGAAACTGGTTCTAAAGTAAAAGAACCTATGGTTGCTACTGCAGGTCTTTTCGAATTAAAATCAAAGTCATTAGCTCTAACAATAATATTGGATGAACTTGTAGGAACAGCAGTACCCGACTTTGACCCTAAATAAACATCCCCATCAATATATAATGCACTTTGAACCACACTTTTCTTAGTATTTAATAAAATTGTACCTGAAACAGACAAAATTTCTGCATTTCTTAATAGAATACCATAATCTGAAGAACTACCACCATCAGCTTCTAAAATTATTCCACCACCTTCTGCTGTGGCATGAATTTTAAGATCACTACTTCCTCTAAGGTCTAAACCTTTATTATTTTCGCTGTAGCCTACAAATTTTATAGCGTTTTGAGTGGTATTGCTGGAGGTAAAACTATGACTTTCTGAAGAAGTAAGAATTCCCCATTCACTATTAGATGTGGTATTGTTACCTTCTAAATATATGGTTCCTGAACCGGAGTTAATAGAAGTTTCCCCATTAAAATAAATTCCTGCATCACTTTCGGTTTCCCCTCTCATATAAATATTACCGCCAGAGGTTGTGATCTGAACACCTGTTCCACCAAACATTAGCGCAGTAGCATTATCTGATTCTCCTCGAATCTGAACATCACCACCATTTGTGTTAATAGTTAAACCAGTAAATTCTATTCCAAGCCAATCATTAGAGTTCCCATACAAAGTTCCATCTTCATTTCCCCCGCCTATTGTAACATTTCCACCATTGGTTTGAATCGCTAAAGCTTTTTTCATTCTATTTGTTCCAAAAGCATCGCCATTAACATCTGAACTGATAATTAAACCACCCAATGCCCCTGCTATATTTGTAGTAAGTGAAATATCGTTTACATCTACAAAAGTATTTTCATCTGCTAAAATAGATATACTGCCTGCTTGACAACTTGCATTTAAATAAATGTTTGTACCAGCCATAATCTCTAATATACCGTTGGCATTATCTATAATGGGATCTTCAACTTTTATAGCTGAAGTACTTTCTATTTTTACAGTTTTATTATTACTTAAATACCCAGTAATAACACTGGTATTTATATCTGCCGTACCTGTTGCCGTAATAGTTACTGGGTTCGTGCCCGAAGTGGTCCAGTTAGTACCCGAGACACCTATTTGACCGTCGTTAGAAATAGTAAGTGTTTGTGAAAAAGAATATAATGTTACAAATAGTAACAATAGGGTAGCTTTTATTTTCATTAATATAGGGGTATTTTTACACAAAAATACTAAACAATAATGAGAATCAGAAAACCAAGAACATAAAGTTGATACAAGACGTTTACCTTCAAAATAAAACTATGAGTTCTTCTTTTGTTAGACTCAATATTTGTATGATTTCTTCTTTCGGTTCTGTTGCATCTAATGTAATTAAAAATCAAATTTTTTATATTTACTCCAAAAAGATCTTCAAAGGTCACTGTTTTCCAAAAGCAATCATATTACAAGCTGTTTACTTCAAATTAAGGTTTAGTCTTAGCTATAGAGATTTAGAAGAACTTTTATCTATCAGAGGAGTCAAAGTTGATCATGCTACTATTCAACGCTGGGTATTCAAATTTACACCCCTTGTAGAACAACAATTCAGAAAGAGAAAAAAATTAGTTGGAAAAAGGTGGAGATTAGATGCAACTTAATCAGGAATAGAAGTAGTTAGAATGATAAAGAAAAATCAATTGGTGAACCCAGAAAGTTCAACCTACAAATCATTTATATCATTAGCTTCTTGAAAAATTAAATTAGTTTAAAACTTGACGCTTAATTTTAGCAGATGCGACAGAACCAGATTGAGTTATTTTACATACTCTCTGGGACTACACTTTTCATATTTTTTAAAAATATTGTAAAAATTTGATTTAGAGTTAAAACCTGACATTTCTGCTATATAATTTAAATCATAAGTCAGTTTTGTTTTTTCTAAAAGTTCTTTCGCAACAGAAAGCCTTACTTTATTTTTAATATCAATATAACTACTTTCTTGAGATTTTAAATATAGCCTAATTATGTAATCAGGATATTTTATATGTTTTGAAAACTCTTGAAAATTATTTTTAGGATCTGTAAAAAAGAATCTTTCATTAATTAGAATTTGTATGCGGTCTTGTATGATTTCAATATCTTTTTGTGAAATAACTAATTTTTTATTATGAATTGTAGACTTTGTAAATGGGGATGAAATTAAATAGGATGATTTTATTTTTGATTTACGAATATATAATTCAGGGTGTTTTATAAATTGTACAACTAGTGATACTAGTAATATTAAATCTATATAAATAATAATTTTTATACCCCAAATATTGTATGATCCTTTATAAATTATTAATAATACATGTAAATAATAAAAAACGACTATTCCAATAAAGCTCAAAGAGATTTTTAAGAATGGTTTTATTTTTTTAGCATTTTCTAATTCTTTATTTTTTTTTAACAAAATAACTGCCCATGTCATATAGAAGAGAAAATGAGAAAATCTAAAAATATAGTTAAATGTGGAGCTAAAAAAAGCGTTAGTATTTAATTCATTTTGTATTTCAGGACTCAAAAAAATTTCATTTACAAGTCTGTATTTATAATCCCAAGAAGTCAAAGTATATGGGATTATTCCAATCACCTGTATTATAAATGGCAATAGATGTAATAGATTTTTATATGAGAGTTTAAATTTTGAATCTAAGGACATCCTTATAAAGAAATAATAACTAGGTCCAGCTAATAGGTATAAAGGAGTAAAATGGTTGTATAAAATTGTTTTTAAAACAGAATAATCATCAGAATTTACCGCAAAATGTGCAATTGCATAGATTGAAAATATAAGTAGAGTAAAATTTAAAAAAGTTAATTTAATGTTTTTTATGTTGTTTATGAAAACATAAAAACAAAATATAAAGATTGATATAAGAATTTCCATTTTTAGTTTAAATAAAAATTCAAATATACAGGTTTTATTTAGAAATACTGTAAGTGTCCTGTTTTTTAAAAATAAGTGTCCTTTTTTTTAAAAACATATATATGTATCTGGATTTTTTAAATTATTATTTTATTAAATTTTATTTTTGCCAGATTTTTAATTAATTCAATATATTATTATTCAATTTAAACAGTATTTATATTATTTTTTGAGGAATATTCGAGTTACACAATTTTCAAAATTCTTATGTTAAAAAATAAAATATCCAAAAAAAATTACCGAAATTTATTATATATGATACATATTTTAGCTACTAAAAAACAAGTTTTAAATTTTGTTTTATTTTTATTTCTACTGGTCAATGCCTCTGTTTTTTCTCAGTCACCTACCCTCACCTCTTTTACGCCAAAAAGCGCAGCTGTAGGAGAAACTGTAATTATTACCGGTACTGGCTTTGATACCATTGCCGCTAATAATGTAGTGTATTTTGGCGGTGTAAAGGCAAATGTTACTGCTGCAACAGCTACTCAGTTGACAGTAACTGTGCCTGTTTGTGAGGTTGTATCTAAGTTATCTGTTGCAAAATCTGGTGTCGTTTCTAACACAAAGTATTTTAAATTAAAAAACCCTTCAACAGGCGTTTTAGACTTAACATGGAGTAGTGAGTACTACAAAACGCCTTCTTCAATAACTAAATCAAATTCAGTTTATTCTTTTGAAGCTGCTGATATGAATAATGATGGCTTATTGGATATTGTATATCCAACCTCAACAGGTCTAACTATATATTATAACGCTGGGTTAAATGCGAATACCACAATGAGTAGTTTTTCAACTTCTAAATTGGACTTGACTTTAACAAATTCCGGTTTAATTTCTGATTTAAAAACTGCGGATATAGACAATGATGGTAACATAGATATAATATGTGCCTTGAATACTGGTAAAAAAGTTGAAATTTTAAAAAATAATGGTGATAATACATATACAACTTCTGCAACTATAGTTTTTAACTCATTAAGAGAATCAATTAACTCTATTGCAGTTGGTGATGTAAATAATGACGGTTATTTAGATTTAGCAGCAACTTGTTACGGTACATATAATAACACAAAAATACAAGTTTTTACCCAATCGGACAGTACCTCTTTTTCGTTTTCAAACTACTTTGACAATCTACAAGTAGGGACCAATATTGCTTTTTGTAAAAGAATTGCAATACAAGATATTAATGATGATGGGTATTCTGAAATATTCTTTTTACAGTATAATTCAGGTCTTCAAATGGTATCAAATAGCTCCTCTGGCTTTTCTACAACGCCAACAGATATGGGTTCAGATACAGATATGAATGGTTATGATGATATTTATTTTATAGATTATGATGATGATGGTAATATAGATGTTGTAGCTCCTGGCCAAAGTAATCAAAGATTATATATAAATAGTGGTAGTTCTTCATTTACATACTCGTCACTTAACCATAGTAGGTTTGCCAAAATGTTTGATATTGATAGTGATGGTGATTTAGATATTATCGGTTCTGATTATTTTGGAGTTGAAGGAGCTCAAAATATTGATGGAACATACCAAAGTCCAACACGTTTTTTGTCAAGGACGACACATTTTTCTGGGAACTATACAGGTGGTGAATTGCTTTTTGATATTTCAGGTGATGGATATGCAGATTTAATTACAACAGATAGAAATGGAGGTTTTATATACTATGCTGAATTTCAAGGTAACATTACTCCATCCATTACTGCAACTGGTACAAATGAAATAACAAACTTAACCACTTGTGCAAATACATCCTCTACTTCACAATCTTTTACAGTAGCAGGTTCTAACCTTACTAATAACTTAAGTATTACTTCTAATGATACTTCTTACTTAGAGTTTTCATCAGATGACACAATATTTTCTAGTTCTTTAACATTAAGCCAAACTTCTGGTACAGTGGCACAAACAACAGTTTATGTTCGATTAAAAGCAAATGCAACTGCGGTAAGTACTGCATCAAAAACAATAACCATATCTTCTACTGGTGCTACTTCAGAAACCTTTAATGTTACACGAGTGGTAAATGCATCGCCAACTATTACTTTAGGTACTATTCCAAATAGTTCAACCTCCAGCACAACTTTTAACATACCTTACACGGCAGTTACAAATAGTCCATCAACTTATTCAGTATCTGTAGGAACAGATGCATTAGCTAATTTTACTCCTATAACAGACGCTTCTTTTACAGGAAACTCGGGCGATTTAGCAGTAGCAATACCTTCGGGATCAGCTCCGGGTACTTATGATTTTAATGTAACCGTTAAAAACAGTACAACAGATTGTGAGAGTGTAGTTTATGCCACAACTTTAACTATAAATGCTCCAGACGCACCTACAGTCAATACAGCTTTAACTTATTGTATAGGTGATACAGCTACTGCATTATCAGCAACTGCAGATTCGAGTTATACCTTACAATGGTATACAGTAGCAACAGGAGGAACAGCAAGTACAACAGCACCAACTCCAATAATTACAATTGCTGGAGAAACTGCATATTATGTAAGTCAAAAAGACGCTAATGGTTTTGAAAGTGATAGAGTAGAAATTACAGTAACTGTTTTTGCTTTACCAGCTCTTCCAACAGCATCAGATATAAACTACTGTGTAGGAGAAACAGCATCAGCTCTTTCTGCAACAGCATTGTCAGGTCACTCATTAAATTGGTATACAGAAGCTACAGGTGGAACAGCAACTACAACAGCTCCTACACCAGCAACTACTTCAGTAGGTAGTACAAGTTATTTTGTTAGTCAGAAGGCAGGTACTGGAACATTTACAATTGAAACAACTCAACAGTCTGGCTATGTAAATAATGTAACTTCATTTGGTCAAACATTTCAATCTACGGATAATGCTATTCTTTCCTCAATTTTATTAAAACGTATTTTGATTTATTCTGGAACAACTGTAGAATTAAAAGTATACGATAACTATGGTGGTAACTTATTAGCAACTGCTGATGAGTCTTTTACATCCTCAAGTTCAGCTTGGTATACAGATAAAAGTTTTACATTTGTAAATGAAGAAATCACGCTTAATGCAGGAGATGCTTATTATTTTGAAGTAACAGCATCTTCTGGAGTTTATGTAAATTATGGTAGTTCTTATTCAGAGGGTACGGGTTATGTAAATGGCTCTGTTGTTTCGCAAGATTTTGCTTTTGAATTAGATTCAGACATTATTTCGAATCCATGCGAAAGCCCAAGAAAAGAAATAGTTGTAACAGTAAATGCGGTTCCAGATACGCCAACAGTTTCAGATATAGAATATTGTCAAAACGAAACAGCAATAGCCTTAACGGCAACTGCCCTTTCTGGTCATACTTTAAATTGGTATACAGAGGCAACTGGAGGTACAGCAAGTACAACAGCACCAACACCAACTACAACTTCAGGAGGAACAACTACTTATTATGTTTCACAAAAAAATGATACATCTAGTTGCGAAAGTAACAGAGCTGCCATTGAGGTTACTGTAGCAGAAGCACCGTATGCATACGATAGAACAATCAACTTTAATAATGGTGGTTTTATCGAGAAAGCAAATACAGCTACATTAGCATTATCAGGTTCTACAAGTTTTACTGTTGAATCTTGGATTTATCCTACTGCATTCAATTATGGTGGAGGTATAGTCTCTAAAAGAAGTGCATTTCAATTTAGAACAATTTCAAATGGAGCTTTATCGTTTATAATTGAAAACTCCTGGTCATGGGAAAGATTAAACACCTCTGATAATGTTATAGAATTAAATAAATGGCAGCATGTAGCAGCTACTTATAATGGTGTTAGTAGAGTAATGAAAATATTTGTTAATGGGATTGAAGTTGGTTCTTATACAAGAAATCAAAACTTTTCTCCAAACTATACTTTTGGAAACTTAAGTATTGGATATAACAATGCCTATAATGATACTTCAGGTAGAAAATTTGGAGGGAATATAGACGAGGTTAAAATATGGAATACACAAAAATCTCAGACGGAGTTATCTAATAACTTATCTACTGAGTTAATTGGAGATGAGACAAATTTAATGGCTTATTATAAGTTCAATGAAGGTCTTGGCAGTGGAGACAACACAGCTTTAACCCTTTTAACTGATTCAAGTATAAATGAGAATCATTTATCTATAAACGGAATGACTATGAATGGTACTTCTAATAATATCATTCAAACTGGACCCGCAATATCAGGTGTTGCAGAAATTTGTAAAAACAGTACGAACACTTTAACACATACTTATTCTGGTGGAAATTGGTCAAGTTCTGATGCTTCAATTTTATCTGTAAATGCTTCAAGTGGATTTGTTGAAGGAAGGTTAGCGGGTACAGCTACAATTCAGTACGACTTCACAATTAATGGTTGCTCGTTTACCAGCACAAAAATAATTACAGTAAATGCGTCTCCTGTAATTTCAGGAGATACTTCAGTTGGTGCTGGAGATACAATTACACTTTCAGCAACTACAACCCCAAATCAAAACAACCCCTGGGTTTCTTCAGACACCTCAGTAGCAACAATAGATATTGATGGTGAGGTTTTAGGTTTAGTTTCAGGAGCTACTACTATTACATATACCAATTCTAATGGTTGCTCTGAAGATTTTGATATTACAGTTATCGCTGGAACTACTCAGACGCCAACATTAACGGCGCCTGCAACAGGTACCACTGGGGCAACTACACTTCAGGTAAATTATACTTTACCAGAAGCACCATTGTCTGGTTCTGTAAGCTTAACTTTTGCCCCTACAGATGGTAGTACTCCAACAGTTTGGACAATGGCAAATGCAACATCGGCTATTTTTAGTTATGCAGTTGGTTCTAATCCAACTTCTATAGCTAATGTTACTTCTGGTTCTGCTTTAGCGTTCACAACCTATAATCTAACGGTTTCATATCAAGATGCTTTTAGTAACCCTTTAGCAGCTATTACCAATACAAGTATTCAAACTTTAGCTCCTCCAGTAATATCCTTCACAGAAGATGACTACAATGGTGTTATAAATGTCTTATTAACAAATATTGAAACTCAAAATTCAGGTGGAGCAATTGCATCCTATGCTATTTCACCTAGTTTGCCAAACGGGTTAAATTTTAATACCTCAACCGGTGTTATTACAGGTACACCAACAGTAAATAGAGCTCAAACAGAGTTTACAGTTACAGCCACAAATGCTGCTGGGTCTAACAATTCAACATTTAATTTGTTCGTTGATACGGATACTGATGGCGATGGTGAAGGTGATGCAACAGACACCGATATTGATGGCGATGGTATCCCAAATGATGAGGATCCAGATATTGATGGCGATGGCATTCCAAATGATGAAGATGTAGATCCAGATGGCGATGGTACAAACGATAATGGAGAGGATACTGACGGTGATGGTATCAATGATGCGAGTGATCCAGATATTGATGGCGATGGCATTCCAAATGATGAAGATGTAGATCCAGATGGCGATGGTACAAACGATAATGGAGAGGATACTGACGGTGATGGTATCAATGATGCGAGTGATCCAGATATTGATGGCGATGGCATTCCAAATGATGAAGATGTAGATCCAGATGGCGATGGTACAAACGATAATGGAGAGGATACTGACGGTGATGGTATCAATGATGCGAGTGATCCAGATATTGATGGTGATGGCATCAACAATGCAAATGATCCAGTTCAAGATATCATTATCAACGAGGGTTCAGATTGGGGTGTTTTCGAAGTAAAAGGACTTGTTGGAGATATTTTCTCATTAAGATTAATTCAAAAAGCGGGAGAGGCAGATTTGGGTAATTCCCCAGTAATTGAATCATGGAATGGTAGTAACTGGATTGATTATAACACGGATGATCAGTTGACCGTACCCAATGGAGGTACTGTACACGTAAGAGTGAGTATTATCAATGAACAGAATACCATTTTTGAAGCCGCTGAAACCTTTGCTTTAGAAGTGATTGAAATACCAAATGGCTTGGTAGGCTTGACGGTATATGATGCAAATTTTCAAACTTTTAATCTTGATAATTATATCATAACAGGAATCGATGGAGCGGTAGGCACTACCTATAAAAAAGTGAATGCGATTACCATCGATGGTCAAGCAATTGATGTAGTAATTAGTATAGATGCTAAGTCGAATGTGAGTAGTTTTACATTTGATAATGATACCAATCCGTCAAGATTTGAACCTAAAATAAATTCAACATCTAGTTCTGGTTCTTTTGTAGATTTTACTTTTGACTTTTTCTTGTCAGGAACCACAACAAAAGTGGGAATGAAAAATTTTCTTATAAATCCAGTGGATATAGATGGAAGCTCATCTAGTAAAGAGTTTGTTGAGCTATTTGGTTTAAGTTCTTATCAATTAGGTCAAGGCTCTGGGATAACGGTAATTCAGAATCCTCAAAGTAGAGACGGTTTTATTAGATTTGAAGGAATTAATTCAAGCTTAAGTGGTGTATCTTTTGAAGAAACAGCCTCATTTATAGCGTACTACAATAAACCAGTTGATCAATTCAAAGTTAGAATGGGGGTGACAGGTTCTAGTTCTAATACGAGACTATTCTCATCTTCAATCGGTTCTGCTATTGGAACTTTTAATCAACCTTCTGATAATACTGTTACTGAGATTTTAGCAACAGCAACCATTAAAGATGATGGTACTGGAAATTATTGGACAGGAAATAATCTTCTTAGAGCCATTTCATCTGAATTGGTGAATGCTAACATTTCTCTAGATGATGATCAGATAAAAGATATAAATACTAATGACATTACAATCGTTCCGATACCCGACTTAGTTTATACAGGTTTAGGACAAACTCCAAGTCCAGTGATTAAAGACGGTACGACTGAGTTAGTAAAAGACATAGACTATGAGTTGAGTTATGATAACAATACAGACGTAGGTACTGCAACTGTTACAATCACAGGAATCAATGACTATGATGGTTCTTTAACTACTACTTTTGAGATCACCCAAGCAGCGTTAACCGTAACGGCAAGTGATCAAACCAAAGTATATGGTGCAACAGATCCAGCACTTACTTATAGCATTACAGGATTCCAAGGTACAGACACAGAATCAGATTTGGATACAGCAGTAAGTATTGCAAGAGTTGCAGGAGAAGATGTAGGAAGCTATGTGATTACCCCATCTGCAGCAGCAGATAGTAACTATACAGTAAGTTTTGTAACCTCAGACTTT
>Ga0209555_10001613_pt1 | contig 17103 bp, 34 predicted proteins | sample SaaInl85LU_5_DNA_FD_184643 | JGI IMG/M metagenome (GOLD analysis project Ga0209555, IMG submission 184643) | Marine microbial communities from expanding oxygen minimum zones in the Saanich Inlet - ESP_85LU_5_DNA (SPAdes) (version 2) | ecosystem: Environmental > Aquatic > Marine > Intertidal... | reverse complement strand
AGTATAGGATAGGAATAACTTTATCAGGAATCTCGTAGGTTCTTATGTTTCTACTTCACACACCATTAGAGATTTGTACTTAGTGTGTACCCTTGCGATACTGTTCTCCCAGTTTGTTATTCTACGCTTTACTCTATCCTATGAAAAACTATCGTTCTAATTTGTGTTATAATGATTCTCTCATTATCTGAGAGTTTTGTTGTATTTGACTAATAATAAGTGCTATTTCTTGAAACTTACTTTCCATTTCTTCTCGTACTCTCGATTCAAGTTTATCAAACCTTGAATCAGATTTAGCATTAAAAACTTCAATAAATTTTTCAAATTCAAGTATTTCTCTATCAAGTCTGTCGTTTGATTCATTAATTAAGTTTTCAAGTTCATTTCTTGTTTCACTTAGAAGAACTTGAAGTTCTTCAACCTCTTCTATAACTTCATCTGATTGTTTCTTTACCTTTGAAATAACCATTACACTATAAATTATTCCTATAATTGATAATGCAAAAATTATCCCAAAACCAAATATATAAAATGTTTCCATAATTTTTCCTTTTTTTTAAATTGTTAATAATATTTCAGATAACTGATGAGCTCCCACTCGGAATCGAACCAAGTTATCATGATTACAAGTCATGTGCATCGCCAGCAATGCTTTAGGAGCTTAAACTATCGTTCAATTAAAATCTTACAGATTCATTCTGAGTCTATAAGATTCTTCTTCTATTTTTTCGATTCTTTCCATCAACTCTTCGTTGGTAGGTGGAATCTTTTTTATAATTTGATTCGTAAGTTTATCCAGTCTCGAATCTAACTGACTTCTTAAATCGATTTCTACATCTCTAAATATTTGATGTGTATCTTCGATTTCTTTATCAAGTCTTTGACTTAATTCTCGTTCTACTTCTGATATTCTCATATCAGTACTTTCGATGTACTTTTCCAAGTCATCTACTTTTTTCTTTCCATTAAATACACCACTCACCGAATACCCCAATAGGAATATAAAGATGGATGAGAATGCACCTATAACAATATAAAGTGTTTCCATAATTTTCTATTTTTATTAAATTAAACAATATTTCAATGAACGATAGTTGTACTCGGTAGGGGAATCGAACCCCTATTACCAGGATGAAAACCTGGCGTCCTAACCGTTAGACGAACCGAGCAATGTGCTTGAGCTGAGCTAATTACCCTTGTTTATATATAAGTATATATAACTCATATTATTTGTCTCTGTTGAGGTTTCATGTTTAAATAAGATAATATTGAATTACCCAACTGTGAATGTCCTTCTAATGATAGATGGGTATCTTCTTCTTGAGTTAGTTTATTTTTAACAGACCATTTTAACATAGAATACTCACCTTCAATTGATAAAAAATTATTTTTATTAAATAAAGATTTATCATATATTACATCAGGCCAGTACAAATACAATATCTCATTATTACTATCTTTGATTTGTTTGGTTAACTCATTTATTTTTTTATGTAATTCAAAGAATTCGTGTTCTTCATCGTAAAGATACATTAAGTAAGTTTCATACCAATCTAAAAGTTTAATAACTGTATCTTCATTTAATTTTAAATCATTCCATTTTTGAGCTCCATATATTCCAATAGAACCTATATTTCCTTTTCCTATCTGTGGTCTTTTCGTTTCATTATAAAATTCAATCTCAAACTGAACCTTATCGTTTTTTATTTCTGGATATGGGTTTATTATTGCTGGTTGGAAGTCTAACCATTTTTTGTTAATAGTACAAAAGTGAGATACTCTATGGAGGTGAGTCAATTGACAAATAAACAATGAATCAGATACTCCCTTATTTATTTCATTTTTTATATCTCGTATTATAGTATCATTTGATTGACCAGGCCATGATAAGTTTTTAACATTTTTTATATCTCCATGTTCTTTCAACAAAGAAGAATAAATATACTTTTGTGGTACTCCTGATGACTGTGAATAAGAACATCCGGTAATGATTATATTATTCATTTTCATAATTTGTCCAATCTCTTTTTGATTTACCTTTTCGAGAATACTCTTTTTTTGATTTATGAACTTTCTCAGTAGTTTTTTTACCAATATGATGAGATGCCTCACCATGTGTCATATCATCCCAATCTAACTTCTCTTGATATTGGTTCTTTTTCTTTTGTGGTTTCATTTGAAATTAATTCCATTTTACAATTAATACGATTTCTTGTATATTGTTGCTCTGTCCATTCAGGAGTTCTATCGGTGATAAACTCTAAAGAATATTGTTTATCATCTTCTGTAATTTTATATATTAGTTTCTTCATTTAAAATGCTTGGATTTTGTTTAAGTGTTTGTATTGTAATTAAATCTTTTAATTTAGTAGTTGACCAATCATGAGTTCTTGTTGTATAAATTATTTTTATTGGAAGTTCTTTTCCTGTAAAGTTTTCTCCTATATAATCTTCTCCAAGAATTCTTACATCAGGTTTAAATTCATTTATTAACTTTAGTAACTCATCTTCTGTTTGATAAATATAAACCTCATCAATATATTTTATAGCCATTAATGTTTTATATCTTTCATGTAAAGATATAACAGGTTTATATTTTGATTTTCTATGTAGAGATGGGTCTTTTTGTAAGAATACAATAAACTTATCACAATGTTTTTTTGCTTCTTCAAAGGTATAAATGTAACCAGGATGTAATATATCAAAGTTACCAGCAGTAAAACCAACTACTTCTTTCATTATTCTTTTTCTTTTAAGTATTCAAGATAAGCATTTTCTAACGATTGTTTTAGTTCTGATTGTAAATCATGCATCTTTTCTCTACCATTAGGAGAACCACTAAACCAATCATACCCACCATCAAATTCAATAGTTTCTCCATTAAAATCTACATCTTCAATTGGTTCATCTTCTAACATTTGTTCTAAGATTTCTGCAACTTCTATTGAATCATCATCTTCGATATCATCGTAATCATGTGCATATACAAATGCTCCAATTAATGTAGGTGATTCATCTTCATAATCACCAACTATATAACAATCTGATTTTATTTTACCAAGTTCTTCTGCTAATCGTTGTAAGAATCCTTGTGGTACTGAATATGCTGTTTCAAATTGGATATGACAGTACTGAGGGTCATCATCATAATGAAACTCAGAACTAATCCATTTAGCTCCAACATTATCAATCATCCATTCTACTGTTGGATATTTATCTTCGTTAAAATCAGTATCAAATAAATTGTTTACTAATTGATTCGAATTATCAGTATCCAATAACTCTTTTAATCTTTCTGCTACTTCTTTGTTTCCATTTCTGACAGAAACAAATGTGTCCATGCTTGTTGCCATAGCTATATCTGTTTATTTAATTGTTATAGTTCCCATGATTAAGTTATAAATAATAAGAGTAAGGATGCCACCTGTCATAATAACAAACATCCATTTTTTAATCCATCTTCGCATCTTCCTCTGTCATTGCCATATCTTACCAATCACCATTATCGTGTAGGGATTCGAATCCACCTGTCTTTCTATACTCTTCGTTTTTGTGTCCAAGTTCTACCCAATCATCTCCATACTTTTCTCTTGAATCAGAATAAATCTTTCTATTGTGGTATCCATCTTCTAATAAAAGATTTTGTAATTCTTCTTCACCGTAAACTTCTTTGTTGGTTTCAAAGAACTCTTCATAATTATCCCAATCGTAAACATTTGCTTCTAAGTAATCCCAAAGTTCTTCTGTTGTACTTCCCTCATATGGAGGTTCACATTTTCTTAGTTTGTCAACATGAACCTCGATTGGTTCTTCTGTTGCTTCCCAAATGGTGTATTTCTCACACCTTCTTACATAAAGTTTTTCACTCATGATTTATTAATTTAAATTTATTTTTACAAATATACGAAATTTTTTTGAATTATCCAAATTAATTTGAAACAATTATTTCACCAACATTCCAAGATGGGATATACCATCTGAATTTATACATATCTAACATACCTGTTATTAGGTTTTGCATATGAGATGAGTTACCAACAATGATTCTACATTGAAACATTGGGTCTTGTGATTGGGTTAATACAAAGTTCTCTGCTGCAAATAAAGCTTCAGTATGTGTAAACCCATGTAAATCTATTTCGTTCATTTTATATTAGTTTAGTATTTAGCTTAAAAAGCTCTAAGTTTTCTAATAATGAATTATCGGTATATAATTTTTTTAGTAAATGTTCTTGAGATTTATCAGACCACTCTTGAATTATACTATGATTATATTCTTCATTTAAAAGATATTCTTTTATAAATTTTTTTATTTTTTTAGGGTTGTTATCAATTCTTTTAATATCTTCTTGAAATGGATGAGGTTCAAATCCGATATTGTTTAACACATCACATATAAAAATATTAGTTGGTATAAATGGTATTCTAGCTAATATCAATCCATATGTTTTTTCTGTTAAGAACTTATACGATGATGGATTTGTTTTTGATTCATCTGTTTCAATTAATATTACTGATTTTGATTTTGGGATTACTCTAAAGAAAAAATCTAATCGAAATGGATATGATGTTATATCTGGATTACATTTTTCAAAGTTTAAAAAATCTATATCAGTTTCTTTATAAAAATTATATTGTGTAACTCCATCAACTTTCCCTTGTACTTTTTCATTTACAATATATTGATTGATAAATACTTCTTCTATATTGGATAATTCTTTAATTAAATTTTTTCTAAATAATGTCATTCTACTAACAAACAATCCAAGTTTATATTCGTGATTTAAATTATGATGTATTTTTTCATATTCTTTCCATAATCTAATACCACCATATTTGTTCCAAGCAAATAATGTTTGTGTTAGTAAAAATTTATTTTTTAATGTATTTGGAATATATCCACTCCCAAGTGAATTAAATTCATTTAAATGGGGTGGATAATGTTCACCATGAAATGATAACACATTATCTTCGGAAGTAATATTAGGATATAGATTAACTATATCAATATTATTTTTTGCTAATTTATATGCATCATTATACCAAAAACAATAATCATATTTAGAACAATCCCCATTAGGATTCCATTCTACCTTATATTTAATATCCTTATATGCAATAACACCTTCTTTTATTTTAGAGGTGTTGTGAAATAATATATCAGATAATTCCGATGATTCTTTGTTTTTAATTAATATAGATATCATTCAATTATTTTGATGGCCAGAATGCCTGTATCAATAATATACCAACGGCTAAAAGTAATTGAGCTCCAATCTTCCATGTGATATGTTGATTAAAAAACCAAGATGTAAGTACGGCATAAATCATTATACCAACAGTAAATCCAACAAACCTATTTGCCCATACTTGTCCTTCGAATCCCTCTACGGTATATTTAGTTCCCATCAAGAACAACCAAGTTAGTGGAATAGATAAAACATACCACCCCCACCAAAGTGGACCGTATTCAGGATACTTAAATTGCAAGTTGTGTTGTGCCCATGCTCCTCCTTGAGCAAAGAATGTGTATATTACTCCTATGAGTACATAGTTCCAATTTATATTCATATCTTTAATTTAACCACAAGTTATAAACATAATCATAACTTGTATTTAGTTGGTTTGCTAATTCAGAGAATAATCTTTCTCTTACTAAACTATCATAAACTCCGATGTAATCATACACATCCATATCACCAAATAGTTGAGTAACTAATCCAGCAAAGGTTGCTTTATCATCAAGTTCTACTCCCAACTCATCAGTTGGATAATTGTTTAAATAAAAATCTTTAATTGTCATATCTTTTATCTTTTAAGTTTTATAAATATTTTGGTCCGTAGTATTCCCATTTATCAGTACCATCAAAGATGTTACCACGAGAATGTTTAGCTGGTGATTTCCAATTTGCAGGTTTTAACAAATCACCTTCCTTAATTGGAACACCTTTATATTCTCCTTCGAACATAGAGATGAATCCCCAAGCAGAAGTACCATCCCATAATCTAATGTATTTTCTACCCTTATCAACTCTTAGGGGTTCATAGGGTTTATATGAGAATTTCTCATCCCAATACGCTTTTCTTTCTTCATTAACTTTTTCAAGCCAGATGTTAAATTTTGTTTTCATGTTTTAAAGTTTAATGTTATTTACTTTTTGAATTTTGTTAAGTACAGTATAAAGAACTCTTGGATTCATCATCGAACTAATTGATTCAAAATCACCGATAAAGTTTTTGTTAAGTAATATTTCTTCTAATTCTTCTCTCGTTAATTGTTTTAAATCTCTCATATCTTAACTCTCATTTACATAGTAAATATACGAAAAAGAAATGAGAAATCCTAATAAAAAGTGTTAAAATTTTGGATTTTTTTTAAACATAATAAGTTAAAAGAGCCTCTTCTTTAGATTTGTGAAAACCCTTCTCATCTAACCTAATTCCTAAAGTTAACGTCAAATCATATCCATTATTCCAAGCGTTAACTTCATTCATGAATTGATACATTTTGAATTTCTTTGGTTGTCCATCATCATCTATTTTTTTATAATGATTAGAACCATATGGAGTATCATCTTGGAGAACATGACCTGCTTCATGAAGGAGAGCATATAATCCATTCTTCTCTAAATTATAATTATGGTGAATATATATTTTTTTATAAGCCCACCCCGTGAAACAGGTAGATTGTGAAAGTTGGACTTTGATTCCCAAATCATTGAGGAAATCAACAACTTTTTGGAAACTTTGGGGATATTTTTTCATAACTCTCATTTACATAGTAAATATACGAAAAAAATTTGAATTACACAAGTATTTTTTAAATTATTTTTTTTGATTTGTGTATCTTATCTGATAGAATATCTTTAAAAAATTTAATATGATTTTTATATCCATGAGGGTGTGTGTTGAATATAATAGATTCAAATAATTTTTTATTATGAATAAACTTATGTGCATGTTCGGATACCCAATCATCTATATTTCCACGAGATATCTTTGATACATAATCAATAGATTCTTCATAATCCAATGGACATGCAAACTTAAATCCTAACTTCATGAGTTTTTCTTTTATCTGTCTACCACTTAAAAGAATATAAGGTTGGGTGTGGGTAAAACATTTAGTAGATTTTTCAGATAAGAATCCTGTTTGTTGAAATACTTTATTTGTTAGGTTGGTTGGTTCATATGATTCAAACACCAACTTTACTTTAGCTTGTTCACTTTCTAATATACTATACCAATTATATCTTCCCCAATTACCATTTGGTATATCACTACCATTCAATGTTTTTTGAATTGGTTTTAAGTAATCATCAAAAGTGTTTGGTAAAAGTACTTTCTTATTGAAAAAGTCAATTCGTTCATATAAGGCCTTGTATCTACTTTTTTTACTATCGTTTCTATCATGATTATAATACAATCCAAAATAAGAAATAAAATCAAAAGGTTTATTCTTTGATTCAAAATTAGGAAGAGGTGGATGATAATATAAATCATCACACATATAAAAATAATAAAACAATAAGGGAAGTTGATATTGGTTGTTTAACACCCCTAATCCTGTCCTATTCAAGAGGTCTCTTTGTGATACGATATATCTATTGTCTATTTTTAGTTCGTTTGTTAGCCATTGAATTTGATTATCTAATCCAAAAAACTCACCAACCCAATCAACAATTAATATTTTAATATTTTCATCTTGGGTTATTTTATTAAATTGAGTTAGGTATGATTGATACTCTTCCATTACATTGCAATCCCACCACAAATCCAAATCAATAATCACCATATCTATACTATCTCTTTTGTGGTTTCGAACCCACTCATCGATTTGTACATCATGTAAGGTTAGTTCATAATCCTTCGATATCCACTTGAAGTACGAGGTTGAATTATCCAATGAGAAATTTTGTTCGTTTGATAATCCAAACATAAACATCATCAGTAATCTTTTATCGAAGAATGAAACTTTTTTCATTTGTTAATAACTTTTCAATAAATATTCTTTTTCTTTTTTCAAAAATCTTATAGTTATAGACACTCCAGACAACTTAAAAAGTACAAGGTTAAAAAAAATAATAATAACCTACTACTTAAGACACTAAGACAGTGTCGGTCTTTTTAAAAATTTTTTGTGTCGTTCAAAAAGGTTTTTTGTCGTTTAATTTTTCCCCTTCTTTTCTTTTGATAGTTTTCTCAGATGATATCCTTGTATCAGAAATATTAAAACATTTAAAGACATTAAAGGATAAGATTCTATTCCAACAGCGTAGACAAACCAGAGTGCTGCAGCCATTACACCCCAGACTCTTAACTTCCACATATCTTTCATTAGGAATTGGATAACGACTACTAAGTTAGCTATCCACCCTAAGAGTTCTAAACTCCATACCTTTAAAATAAGTTCTTCTAATAGGTTCATAATTATCTGTGGTATTTAGAAGCTCCCTTAGTAGGATGAGTTATCTTTCCTTTTCTCAATTCTCTTTCTCTTTGTAATTTATATAAGGTAGATATAGTATCCGATATAGGGGTGAGTTCTCTTGTGTTATGTGTATTGTATCTATCGTGGTCTGAATACTCACGAGGTTTTAGAAACATCGTCTCTAATGTATCTTCTTGTTCTTTCATACTGATGTTATTAATATTATATTGTATCCGTTCTTTATTATTATAGTTACCGAAATTGTTTTACTATCAAATTGAAGGGGTCGTTTCTCTTTTTATCGGATAGGGAAGTTCGAGGTGCTTATCTTTTTATTATAATATGCTTTCTTAATCTTTTAAAATATCGGATAGAGTTTGTTCATTTCTATCTATATCATGAGGTGCACCTAAAATACAATCCTCATATCCAATTGATTTAATCTTATCATCCCACTCTCTAAGAGGAGAAAGGATACTAAATTTATAATCAAAATCAAACTTTTCTTTCTTTGATACATTAAGAAATATAGATGTATCTATAAGGGGATGAATATATTCTTCTCTATTGTTACCTTCTTCATATAGTTCTTTAGGATAGATATCTGTAATGTAATCATTATATGCACCGATTTCGTCTTGAAGTAGATATTGAACTATATTACGATAATGTTTATTAAGAAGATTCCAAAGAATGTATTTAGAAACTTTACCACGATAATTATACTTTTTTGAATTTGTATTATAACCATATGTATCCGAAAGAGTTGCACCGATATCTTGTTTATCTATATCTATAATCTCAACATACTCGGAAAGAAAATCTTTTGGAGGGTATTTAGTTATTTTTAAAAGAAATAAATTTACTAAACTCTTATGTCCTTCGAATGAAGTTTGAAATAATCCGTCTGTGTTAGAGAAGTAATCATCTAATGTAACTTTTATAGCTTCCCAACATATAGGAAGAAGTTGAATAGGTAATTGTTTAACACCATCTAATCCACCTCTTTCATCATTTTTTCTTAAGAACTTTTGAAACAAATCAACATCGTATGGTTTAAACTTTGGTTGAAGTGATGTTCTAAAAAATGGTGAAGATATAAAAGATGTTTCTAAGTATTGAGATATAATATCTTGATGTAATCCTGTTACCCATTTATCAAGAGGGTTTCTTGTTAGAAATATAACTTTCCTTTTCGGTTTTTTTCCTACGACTATATTATTCCAATCTAAAGCAAATAATTCAGAAGGTTTATGAATATCTATTGATTCTGATTTTTCAGGTGCACCATGGCAATATAATTCTCCTCTTGAAATAGAAACTCTACCACATGGTGTTAAATTGTTTTCACACCATTGTGAAGCTATTTTTGGTAAAGTTAAAACCCATGTAGCTTGAGTTTGATACAACTCAAATTGGTTATCATCTCTTAATGTTAAGTTATCTAATATATTTGTATTCATAACCTCATTTAATTCATTGTATATATAAGTATATTCTTTTTTTGAATATGTGTATCTTTTTCATATTACACCATCCATTACATCCTTAAATACTGCACATAACTCATACTCCTCAACTTGTACATTAAAATCTAAAATATGTTTTATCCAATCTAATCCCCACTTATCAACTACCTTTAAATGGGTTAATCTGTGAATATCATCTATTAGTATCTGAGTCATTATTTCTAAATCTTCCTCAGTTGGTTCACCGAATAAATCTATAAATTCAGATGGGCCAAGTGGAACTATCTGAGTTCTGTGTAGTTCCAAATCATGTATAAACATTAGTCTTTGTAGTTTATTTAATCCTTTTTCTATTTCGTTTCTTCTACCAAATTCCTCTTCATCATAAGATTCATCCCAATTAAAATCATCCATATTATCTATTTTTCTTTTTATGTTCTATATATTCTTCTCTCATTAAGTTCAGAATATCAGCCTCTCCTTCATAATAATAACCTCTTTTTTCTATTTTAGTTATTAATTCTCTAACTTGTAGAGCTGTATTTAGTTCTACTTCAGATTGCCATGGTTCATTTGCTAACCATTTATCAAAATCTTTTAGAAGTTTAAGTTGTTTCTTATCTACAAAAGTTGCGTTGTTATACATAAATTACCATTTACCAAGTGGGCATTGAGATGAAGGTGATAAAGTTTTTGCAGCAATATTACAACCACACCCATTTTTTCTTTCATTTGTTATAATATGATATCCATAGATTGATGGAGAACAAGTATTACCCTGTCTAATTGGACAAGGTTCACATTCGAATAATCTTTTTTTAGATATCGCCTTAGTGACTGGGTCTACTGCGTTAAATTGGTCTTTGATTACATTACCCCAACCTTCTAAAATTTCTACTATCTTCATATTAATAAATATATTATCTTTGTACACCCGAAAGGATTCGAACCTTTGACCGTCTGCTTAGAAGGCAGATGCTCTATCCAACTGAGCTACGGGTGTGTTTTTGTCTCTATTGAAAATTTATGTTCCAACTAATTGATATTCTTGGTTTCTTAACAGAGTTGTATTGTAAACTACCATGTTTCAACCACGATGGAAATGATATTATCATACCCTCTTGTGGTTCAATGTGTACTTGTGGGGCTAATAATTCATTTTCTGATTCTGGTAACAATTTAGCTAAAGTATCAATTGGTGATTGGAGTACGAATTCACCACCTTTATTTTGTTCCAATGAAATATATAGTACAGCTGAAAATCCATTAGCTATAGTTCCACTACCCAAATGGTCGTGTAGTTCTTGATATGCACCATCTTCACCTAAAGTTAACCAACAATCATCAATTAAAAATGGTCTTGCTTTGAATCCACACTCTACCATATATCTGGATGTGTGTTCTATTATCAATTTTTTTAGATAATCAGGAAAAAAAGATTTATCATTATCACAAAATATATTTGTTTTAGTATTGCACTTCCATTGATTTGTTTTAAATAAATCAATATTATTTTTTATGTATAGGTTAGTATCCTTTTTAAGTTTTTTAAAAACATCAGATTCTATTGAGCTATAATATATAGGAGTTGGAAATAAATTATTTATCATGATTTATTTTATGAAAAAATATATAACCCATATCCGATTAATAGGTTAAGGTTAACAACAACTAAGTTCCATTGTTTAGCCAGCCAAACTTGTGGTAGTGATAATATGGCTCCTGCAAGATAAGTGTAAGCACCTATATTATCATATGGTAGTAAGTATGGAGACATCATAATAAATGCAGTTCCCATGTAACCCACTCGATTCCCTAACCTTTCTGCTGGAGAAAGTTCTCTTTGTTTAACCAACATTCGTAGAAATCCACCCCACCAAGTTCGCTCACAACTTCTACAAGTTTTCTTGAAATCACCATTTGATTTTTTCTTAAACCAAAAATTAGGTTTCTTTATTTTACACACATTACATTTTCTCATAATTCCTTATCATTATTAAATGATTCAATAAAAGCAGATACAAAACCAATTATCCATGCAACAACGGTAACTGGCCAAAAGACGAATAATCTGAATCTTAGTCCATTATCAAGTTTTCCATTCCAAAAAAATTCATGTAGTACTAACCACACAAAACCTGTTATTAAGTAATAGTTTATATAAGTTAACATATTAGTTATACGATTTAGTTAAATTTTGTTTATTATCAGAATACCATTTATAAAGACCATTTAAATAATCTTTTTGGTTTTCTTTGTATTCCCCTTTTTTTAAGATTTCATTAATCTCTGAAATTAACAATTTGATACTATATGAATCATCTCCTTTTTTTCCATACCTCATATGACTTAATCTAATATCAGTCATCGTACCAGCTTCGTTAATAACTTTTAACCAATGGAGAATTTTTTCTAAGGTTTCTGTTTGAGTATTATCTAAGGAATTGTGTACACCTAATATAGTTCCCAAATGATTTATTTGGCTACTATCCATGTTAAGTAAAATATCTTTCCAATCTGGAAACTGTTGTATTGGTTTTTCTTCGTTCATGTTTAAATTAGTTTTTGTTTTAAATGATAGTATGAAACACAAGAAAATGTATTGTTAAGAATTTCATAAGGAAATTCATTTTGTAATCTTGTAATATATTGTTCTGTATTTTGTTTATGTTCTATTTCATCTCTATGTAAACATCCTCCTTCAAATATAATATGTTTATTATCTATACCCGAAAGAAATAAAAGGGTAAACAAACCCTTTAAAGAATTATAAGAGTTAGCCATATCTACATAAAGTAAATCAAAATCATCTTCTATATTTATATCTCTTTTAAGTTCCAACTCAAAATGAGTATTGTAATTAAAATCAATAAGTTTATGTAGATGAGGAAATTCGGATTCTATTATATTATGTGATGACCATCTTTTTTGAGAATCTTGAGTAACTACCTTTCCTTCATTATTTAAATCATATATAGCCTGAGCTAATACTAAAGTTGTAGAACCTGAACCTGTTCCTATCTCTTTTATTCGTTTTGGTTTTAGTTCTATAACTTTATCGTATAAACTTCTCAACCATGGATATTCATGAAAAGAATTCTTTTCGTTTATAACTTTTATTACATTATCTATTCCACTCATAACTTAGCATTTCTAACTAACTCTTCTGCTTGTTCTCCCCAAAACATTCCTGCTTTAGGTCCTCCATTACATCCACCATCTGATTCACCTGGTATCTTAACCCATAAATAAGCATCACACCTTTTGTGTTTTGTTTTAGTTGTTGGTACTTCACCCAATCCTCTATCTGGTGGATTACACCATTCTACATCTAAGGGCCCTTGTCCATTTCGAGAAGTATCAACTATGAAATAATCATCTTCTCTCCACTTACAAATTTTTCTACCCCATCTTATAGATTCTTCGGTAGTTCTGTAATTACAAACATTAACTGAAAATCCTCTAACTTTAGGATTAGATACTTTATCTAATAATCCAGTCACCTCTTCTGGTCTAAGCCATGAAGAATGACCAACATCAATATAAAAGATACCATTACAATTATTAGTTAAATGTTCAAGTGATTCTTTCATTAACTCTAACCTCCACTCTTGTTCTTCTTCTGATAATAAAGTTGAGTGTGGTAATGCATCGGGTTCATATATCACTATTGGTGAATCATTTCCAATTCCTCTAGCGAATCTTTCAACAAAATCTAAATATCTTTCTCTACTACTAGCACCACCTTTTGAATGTTGTCCAACATCTCTATTAGGAATATTGTACATTACCATTATTGGTAGTTGAGGTTTTGCTCTGTTTATCAATCTACGAATAGATTTCTCCATATGTTGTTTTGGTTTCTTTGGATTATCTCCAAACCAAAAAGCTGATGGGTGTTTAAATATCTTATGAGCTAATGGATACCTCTCATTGTATTTACCTATTCTATCAAAATCATTAACCCAAAAAGGATAGTTCATAATAGTATCGAATCTTTATCTATAAAATCTTTAAATGGATGTGAGTTCCATTGTCGTTCTTTTTCTTTTTCTAACTTCTCTTCTTCAGTATCATGTCGTAACCATGTAGAATCCCATTCAATGGAATCCCAAAATTTAAATACATCTCTACCACAATCATTAAACTTCTTCATCATGATTCGTTGAGGTAAAGAACTATACTCTTTGTGTTCTAATCTTGCTTCTTCAAAATCTTCAGTTGTAAACATATTTACAAATATACGAAAAAAATTTGAGATATCCAAATTTATTTATATAAATTTTACATCATCATTTCTAATTGTAACCCTAAATAAAGGGTTACTGATAATACTATTACTACTATAATCCAATACACAATCTTTTGAAAAGTAAAGTAAGGTGGGGTAGTTGCCCACTTCCATCTTTTATCACCCTTTGCTTGGTTTCGTTTCCATCCCTTGGTTTTTTCCAAAAGGTCAATTCCGAACTGTTTCATAAAGATGAGTATTCCTAATATTGTAAATCCAAATATTATTTCCCAATTCATTATTCTTTACTGTTTATAATCTTTAACTTATCTGTTCTACTTAATTTCTTTATCTCTGATTCTCTTTTGGATGAGGATGACCTATCTGTATGGGTTTCATTGTAAACTAACTTAACTGGTCTCCTTGTTCTTGTGTACTTAGAACCTTTGTTAGATGTATTATGTTCATTTATCCTTCTATCTAAATCAGTTGTAATTCCGGTGTATAAAGATTTATCTGAACATTGTACTATATACGTGCACCATTCTTTCATATGATTATTTTAAATATAAGTTTTAAACCTCGAACTCATTTTCGGTAACCCAAATAATATCAGCTCACATATAGGTATAAGTAGTAAGGATATATAGACCAATACTATATAACCCTAACCATATAACTAATATCCTAATAGTCCAAGGATTACAAAACCATTTCTTCAATATCCTTTTAATCATAATATACTTCTAAAGAAAAGATATAAACTTCCCCATACTATTATAGACCCTACTAATACTATAAGACATCCTATGTCTGGCCTTTTTCTTTCTTCCATAATTTTAATTTAAAAATTTCAACCTCGTACTTTTGGTATTATACTTTATGTTCTCTTATACTATATACACTATGTATATTACAATGTGTATTATACTTCATAGAGGACAGTATAGGATTCGAACCTATGTATAAGGATTTGCAATCCTCCACCTCACCACTCGGTCAACTGTCCATTTGGAGTGAACTTCCATACGAGGATGCTCACTTTTTGTTTTACTTTTCTTTTAACATACTATGTTACCCTTGGGGGTAGGTAAGGGTTTTTTTCCTATGGGGAAAAAAATTAACCTCCGTAAGAAAACACCTCCGACCCCTTATGACACTTTGTCATGTTTCTCAGTTACAAGAAACCTCGGAAGGGTCTACCCTCCCAAGTTCTCATTCTCAGAAAGTATAACTACATCTTCGAGTTGAGTTTTCACATACTTCTCCTTACTTCTTATCAGCCTTTCAGATTCAAAGAGTTCTATCTGGGTATGTGCATGTTCTAACGTCATATATCGTCTATCTTGGAAGCATCCTCTTATCTTAGGAGTTTTAGTTATAGTCACCATGTGGGGAAATGCATCTGTCGGTGTAGGTACTATAATACAATTTCTGTGTTTGTATATAGTAGTATTAGTAATAGTAGTGTTTGTCATATTGTATTAAATTTATTTATTGTTTCTTATATAGTATATAGTAGTAGGTGAGCTAGTCTTATTTATAGCTCATGTACCACAAATGTTTTTTATTATACACAACCCATAATAGAGTCAATGTTCTTTAGAACTGTCTTACTCATGAATTGTTTGTTATATCCTAACCAACCACCGTACTTATTCACAACCTTATCAATCCACTCTTTTTCGTTATCAGTAGGAGTATAACCAATCTCGGTTTTCTTACCCCACTCATTCCACTCGTTCATCCAATATTCTTTAGAACCCCATTGTGGCTTGTTATCGATGAACACAAAAGAAGGAAAGTACTTTAAAGCAGTACCACTATCGGTAGTAGGTTTATCTTCTCTACTCTCGTACATATCAATCATACCATTGAAAGTACCACCTTGTAAGATGTATTTCCAATTAGAGATTCTTTTGAAATCTGATTCGTTTATAGAAGAACCATCTTTCTGACAAACATTCACTCTAACAGAAGAACCACCACTATATACATCAGAGGTAGCAGAACACACGAGGTTAGGGAATTCTTTCTTTACAAATTGTTTGATTATCGAAGCACACAACTTAGCCCTCATCCATATATAAGGTTCGTTGTTATTGTAAGTATCGTAACTTACTGAGTCTGAAGGGATTAGGAACTGATTTCCAAGAATCGAGATTTTTACTTTTTTATTCATTCTTTTAAGGTTTAAATTATCACTCATTTACAAAGTAAATATACGAAATTAATTTGAATTGCACAAGCTTTTTCTCATTTATTTTCAATTATTTTTCATTTATTTTCATATATTATATGTTTAGGGTGGTATGATTATATTTATAAGTATGGCATTAGTATATAGACATATAAGAAAAGACACCGATGAGGTATTCTACATAGGTATCGCATCTCGTAAGGATAGACCATACTCTAAATCGAGTAGGAATCCACACTGGCACAACATTGTGAATAAAGCTGGGTATAGGGTAGAAATCATCAAAGATGGTATTAACCTCGAACTAGCTAAGGAATTGGAAATTAAGCTGATAGAAGAATATGGGGATAAGTTGTGTAATATGACAAAAGGTGGTGATGGTCAATTTGGTCTCAGTACTCCTAAGAGTCAAGAAACAAAGAATAAGATTAGTGAATCTATAAAGGAATGGCATAAGAATAACTCCCATAGTATAGAGAGTAGAAAGAAGATGTCAGATGCTGCAAAGAAACAACGTAGTACAGGTGAACCAACTCATACATCTCCACACTCCCAAGAGTCCAAACAAAGAATGGCTGAGGCAAGAAGGGAATGGTGGAGGAAAAAGAAAGCAGGTTTATTGTAATCACTCCCACCCACCCACAACCTAAAGATACGAAATTTTTGGGATATATACAAGCTTTGTGGATGAAAGTTATCAACAATTACATGAACGGTATGTTGATAACTTTTATTGGTTACAATTGTAAATAAGTGATACTCTGGTAACAGT
>Ga0209555_10001608_pt1 | contig 17141 bp, 10 predicted proteins | sample SaaInl85LU_5_DNA_FD_184643 | JGI IMG/M metagenome (GOLD analysis project Ga0209555, IMG submission 184643) | Marine microbial communities from expanding oxygen minimum zones in the Saanich Inlet - ESP_85LU_5_DNA (SPAdes) (version 2) | ecosystem: Environmental > Aquatic > Marine > Intertidal... | reverse complement strand
AAACGGCGTTTAAATACGTGGTTGCCGATAGTTACGAGCAGGGCTCGCAAAATTGGACTGACGACCTACAAAGTGATTTTGAAGCAAAGTATGGCTATGACCCGATGCCGTTTCTGCCAGTTTTCAGTGGTCGTGTTGTTCAGAGCCCAGAGGCTTCAGATCGTTTTCTTTGGGATCTGCGCCGGATGATCGCGGATCAGTTGGCGGATGTGTATGCGGCTGGGTTGAAAGAGCGAAGCAATGAACATGGTCTAAAAACTTGGTTGGAAAACTATGGCCACTGGGGCTTTCCAGGAGAGTTTATGCGTTATGGGGGTGCATGCGATATGGTGGCAGGTGAATTCTGGGCCACTGGCACTCTCGGCAATATCGAATGCAGATCGGCCGCATCGACCGCACACGCTTACGGAAAAAAGGTTGTCTATGCCGAGGCGCTCACTTCGGGGCAAAACTGGGAATTAACGCCTTATATCATGAAGGCACGTGGCGACTGGGCCTTCACTGAAGGCATCAATCATTTTGTTTTGCACGTAAACATTCAGCAACCCGACGACCAGATGCCGGGCATTAATGCCTGGTTTGGAACCGAATTCAATCGGCACAATACTTGGTATTTTGAGGGTAAGGATTGGATCGATTACCTGCGGCGTTGTCATGTGCTGCTGCAGCAGGGCATGCACGTGGCAGATTTCGCCTACTTTATTGGCGAAGATGCACCGATTATGTCAGGAAAACGCCAGCCCGAGCAGCCTGCCGGATATGATTTCGATTTTATTAATGCGCAGGTGTTGTTAGAGCGCATGTCGGTTGAGAATGGCCGATGGACGCTTCCCGATGGCAAAAGTTATGCCTTGATGGTGTTACCTCCGCTGAAAACGATGCGCCCTGCAGTATTGAAAAAATTTAAAGAGCTCGTGACTGCTGGAGGCATTCTTTACGGCGAAGCACCCGATCGTTCACCGAGTCTGCAGAACGCGACGGAGGCCGATGCACTTATTCAGTCTATGGCGAACGAAATGTGGCAGGGCATGAAACCAGGTGATGCGGGAACGAAATCCTTTGGTAAAGGAAAAGTCATACAAGGTGTTGATCTGGCGTCGGTGATGAGATCGATCAATCTACCAACCGATGTCTCAAATATTGATCCTGAGACCATCTTGTGGACCCATCGTCAGAGCGAAGATCTAGATATCTATTTTGTCTCGAATCAAAAAAAGAAAGTTGTCGAGATCGAGCCCATCTTTCGAGTTTCCTCAGAATTAGAGCCAGAGTTGTGGTATGCAGATACAGGACGCATGACAAAGACCATACACTACAAGGTAGTGGAAAACGGAATCCAAGTGCCACTGCAACTGAATCCAGCGGGGTCAGTGTTTGTCGTGTTTAGAAAGACCGGCGAGAAAGTTGGTAACCCTGTTGTGGATGTGAAGGGGCCGGAGTTCCTTTCCATTGTTTCCGAAAAAGGGAGTGAGTTCGCGTATGCTACAGCAGCAGGAAGCTATGCCCTCAAGCGTGCGGATCAATCGGTTGAACAGTTCAAGGTAAATACATTGCCAGAACCGTTGGTATTGAGTCGTAAAGGGTGGACCTTGGAATTTATGCCAGGTCGCGATATGCCAAGTTCGATCGCACTCGATACCCTTGGTTTTTGGACCGACCATGAAAAGCTTTCGGTGGTGCATTATTCAGGAACTGGGGGCTATTGCACCACCTTTGATGTCGCCGAAGATCAGGTAGGGCAGCAGGGCTTTCGCTACCTATTGGATCTCGGTAAAGTCGATCCAATGGCCCGCGTCTGGTTAAACGGACACGATTTGGGATTGCTTTGGAAACCACCGTTCACCGTCGATGTGACTGAGCACCTGAAAGTGGGCAAAAATGAGCTAAAAGTGGATGTGACGAATCTGTGGAGCAATCGACTGGTTGGCGAGATGCAGTATCCAGATGTATTTCCCGGAGAAGGTCCGCGCACGTTTAAACCGAAGTGGATCTCTAAACGTAAGTTGAAGGAGGGGCGCGCCATTCAGCCATCCGGGCTGGCGGGTCCGGTTCAAATCAAGGCGATTCGAAAAGTATTATTGAAATAGTAAACAGATCGTATGTTTGCATGACGAGTTACGTTTAGGTTGTAGATTTAGGTTGTAGAAAATGAAGGTTTTCGAAATGCTGAAGTCGCTTAAAAAGTGGCAACGTGAAACGGGTGCGGATATCCCTGCCACATTGAATCCGGACTTTGATCCGACCTTTAAACCGAACTAAAGAAATAAGCATGAAAAAATCAATTCTACCTATATTAGTGACGGTATTTTTCTTCACTGCACTAATCTGTTTAGGTGCGCTAAGCCCAATGCATTTGCGTTGCGAATATCATGTCGATCCGCTGGGCATTGACGTCCTCCAACCGCGTCTAGGCTGGAAATTGGAATCCGACATGCGCAACCAGAAGCAGAGCGCCTATCGAATCATAGTGGCGAGTTCGCCTGAAATTCTGGAGAAGAATCAAGGCGATCTTTGGGACACCGGAAAAGTGCGTTCGGACGAGAGCATACAGATCGATTATCGAGGAAAGTCCCTCCCCTCCCGTCAGGGTTGCTACTGGAAGGTCATGACTTGGGATCGAGAAGACCAGCCTTCGTCTTGGAGCACGCCGGCCCTGTGGTCGATGGGATTGCTCGAACCGAAGGACTGGACTGCGCAATGGATTGGCTACGATCAGGTGCCTGATAAACTTATCGTCGAAAACTCCAAGGTCGTGATTTTGAAGGCGCTTTACGGCCTTTACGGAAACCGTAAGAGGCAAATCGATGTCAGTGATGTTCTCCGAGGGGAGCCGAGTTCGTCTTTGAAAGGATTTTTGGTCGACAATGACCTAGCTGGCAAAGATCCCGCAGTGGGAGCACCGAAGACCCTTGAGTTGGAATACACAATGGATGGTGTCTTGCGAAAGCGTATCGTGAAAGAAGGTAGCAGTTTCAATTTCCACAATACGAATCGCAAGAACCTGCTGAAGAGAAGCTACTTACCCTCGCCGTATTTACGAAAAGAGTTCAGGGTAAAGTCACCTGTCAAACGGGCGATCCTCTTTGCTTCCGCCGAGGGAGTTTACGAAATGCACCTGAACGGTCGGCGGATCGGTGACGAGTTTTATCAGCCTGGTTGGACGGACTACCGAAAGCGCATCTACTACCGTGCCTACGACGTCACCGACCTGCTGCAGGATGGGAAGAATGCGATCGGAGGTATTCTTGGTGACGGTTGGTTTCGAGGGAACATCAGCGTCCTTGGACAAAACCAGTATGGAAAGACGCTCCGGCTTCTTTCCCAACTGCACATCGACTACGAGGATGGCAGCAGTGATGCAGTGGTATCCGACGCCTCATGGAGGGCCTCTTTCGGACCCATCTTGAAATCCGACATGCAAGCCGGAGAAACTTACGATGCCCGGCTGGAGATGCCCGGCTGGAGCCTGCCCGACTACGACGACAGCACGTGGGCATCGGTGAGCACAGGCACCGGACTGGAGCCATTGTTGCAGGCCTATCCAGGAGATCCCGTGCGTCGCACGGAAGAGCGTGAGGTGGTTGAGGTCACCGAACCCTTCAAGGGGATCCACGTTTTCGACATGGGGCAGAACTTCTCGGGCTGGGTCCGTTTGAAGGTGAATGGAGTCGCGGGTGACCAGGTGATCATGCGCTTTGGCGAAATGCTGAATCCGGATGGAACTGTGTTCACGGATAACCTTCGCTCCGCGCGGGCGACCAACACTTACATTATGAAGGGAGAAGGTGAGGAAACTTGGGAGCCGCACTTCACCTTCCATGGCTATCGCTATGTCGAAGTGACGGGGTTTAAAGAGACGCCCGCACCGGACATGCTGACGGGCATCGTGGTGCATACCGATGCGCCGATGACGAGCTCATTCGAGTGTTCGGATCCGATGCTCAACCAATTGCACCGCAATATTTTATGGGGACAGCGCTCGAACTACCTCGAAGTGCCGACCGACTGTCCGCAGCGTGACGAGCGCCTCGGCTGGACCGGAGACACCCAAATTTACATCCGCACGGGGACCTACCACCAAGACGTGGCTGCCTTTTTCACCAAGTGGACGGTAGACCTGATGGACACCGCAAATGCGCAAGGAGTTTTCGGCAGACAGGCACCCGTTTTCCATGGTTATGGAAGCTCGGGCTGGTCGGATGCTGGCATCATTTGCCCATGGACGACCTATAGAGTTTACGGTGACACCAAAATGATCGAAGAGCACTACGGTGCTATGGCACGCTATTTGAAAGCGTGTGGACAAAACGGTCTCGATGGGCTCGGCAATGGGCATGGCGATTGGCTGGCGGTCGGTTCCAAAACACCGAAGGAGCTGATCTCGGTGGCCTACTACGGATACGTGACAAAACTCATGGCAGAGATGGCGGAAGTGATCGGAAAAGATTTAGATGCCGAAAAATACCGTGCGCTGTTTGACCGAATTTCGAAGCATTTCCAGGAGCGTTTCGTCAAAGAGGATGGAAAGATTCAGGGACACACCCAGACGGGATATTGCATGGCCTTGCACTTCGACCTGTTGACCGACAAGCAACGCACGCAGGCAGCAGATCATTTAGTCGAGCGCATTCAGGCAAAAGACTATCATCTTTCCGTCGGGTTTCTCGGAGTCCCGATTCTATTGCCGACGCTCACCGAGATTGGCCGAAGCGACCTGGCCTATCGACTACTCCAGAACAAAACCTATCCATCTTGGGGCTACTCAGTGGAACAGGGGGCGACGACCATCTGGGAGCGTTGGAATAGCTATACGCATGAAGGCGGGATCAGTGAAAGTTCGATGAATTCCTTCAATCACTATGCCTACGGAGCCTGTAGCGAGTGGATGTTCTACTCCATGTTGGGAATTGATCTGCAGAGTCCCGGATACAAGGCGATTCAAATGAAGCCGGAGGTCGGACACGGCATCACGTGGGCGAAGGGACATTATGATTCCATTCAGGGACGAATATCCAGTGATTGGAAAATCGCTGGAGAAACCTTCCATTGGAAAATTTCTGTGCCGGCAAACACGATGGCCGAGGTCTATTTCCCCGCGGGTAGCAACAGTGAAATCACCGAAGGCGGACGCGTCGTCCCACATTCTAAATTCACATTGAAAGACGGTCGAATGGTTCTCAACGTCCGATCAGGTTCTTATGATTTTACTGTGCGAAAGGCACGAATTGAGACCACCCAAAACACGAAGTCAGCTTCAAAACATTTTTAACCCAAGGATCATAGAATGAAAATATTAAATAAATTTAGATTAGCGATAGCAGTCGCGGTTATCGGTTTTGTTACAAGTTTGGTTTCTGCCTCAGACCGACCTAATGTCGTCTTTTTATTGAGTGACGATCAAGGGTGGAATGATTATGGATTCATGGGGCATGAGCATATCAAGACTCCGAATCTAGATAAATTGGCTGCGGCTGGACTGCTCTATGAGCGTGGCTATGTTACGGCGCCGCTCTGCCGTCCTTCATTGGCCAGCTTGGCCACTGGACTTTATCCACATCAGATCGGTATTCGCGGGAACGATCCGGTGATGCCCGAGGGCAAGAGTAAAAGAGACAAGGAACTATTTGCGCAGATGCGTGCGAAAATGACCGCGCCTTTTTCAGAGTGCACCACCTTTATTGAGGTATTGAAGGACAATGGATATCTCACCTTGCAGACCGGGAAATGGTGGGAAGAAAATCCGCTGGATCATGGGTTTACGGATGCCATGACCCATGGCGATGCCACCAAAGGTGGGCGTCATGGCGACGTCGGGCTCAAAATTGGGCGCTCAACAATGAAACCCTTTCATGATATTGTGGAAAGGTCACAGGCTGAAGGGAAACCATTTTTCATGTGGTATGGGGTCTATCTCCCACATTTTCCGCATGATGCACCTGACCGAATTTACAATAAGTATAAAGATATCGCACCAGATGTACCTACAGCCCGTTATTGGGCTAATGTTGAGTGGTTCGATGAAACTTGTGGTCAGATTGTTGAGTATTTGAAGGAAGAGGGGCTCTATGATAACACGGTGTTTGTTTATACCTGTGATAATGGATGGGTGCAGAATCCGAAGAAAACGAATCGTTCAGTCCGTTCGAAACGTGAACCCACAGAAGGCGGCATACGGACACCCATTTTCATCACGCATGAACCATCTATTAAGCCGATACGTGACCGTGAAACACTAGCGAGTAATATTGATGTGGCACCAACGATTTTACGTATATGTGGAATTGAGCCACCAGCTGTAATGCAGGGACTCGACCTACGCGACCCAGACCAATTGAAAAAGCGGAATCGTGTTTTTGTGGATGTATATGATCACGACTCGGACCTTAGTCAATTAGATGACCTAAAGCACGGATTGAAAGCCTGGGTCGTGGTTGACGGGTGGGACAAGTTAACCATGTGGCGAACACGAAAGGAATTATTTAACCTTAAAAATGATGCAGATGATCGCGTGAATTTAGCATCTAATAATCCTGCAAAAGTGAACAAACTTTCTAACCTTATTGATCAATGGGTGAAAGAAACACCTATGCTGGTGAGTGAGTGAGATATCTAAAGATATCTGATGCGTTACTTAGAGATTGAACACTACAAAGAAGGAAATAGATGAAAAAAATAGAAATCTTAATATGGGTTGTAGGGCTGATGGCATCGACCGCGATGGCGCAGGAAAAAGCGCCGCCCAATGTTCTCTTTATTGCGATCGATGATCTGCGTCCAGAGCTCGGTTGCTATGGAGACACCATTGTCAAATCACCCAATATTGACAAACTGGCTTCTCAGGGCGTGGTGTTTAATCGAGCCTACTGCCAGGTTCCAGTGTGCGGCGCTTCACGAGCCAGCATGATGAGTGGCATTCTACCGACAAAGACGCGGTTTGTGAACTATCTCGCCAAAGTGGATAAGGATACCCCAGGTGCAATCACAATGGCTCAGGTATTCAAAGAGGCCGGTTATACCACGCTGGCGAATGGTAAAATATTCCACACGAGTTCCGATACCGCTGAACGCAGTTGGAGTCGACCAGTAAAAAGCCCAGGAATCAGTCATACCGCAAGCCTGGACCCCGCTAGTGCTGAGGTTAAATCTAAAAATGGGCATGGGCTGTTCTATGAGTGCGTTGACGCGCCGGATAATGCGTATGGGGATGGCGTCGTTGCTGAGCATACGATTGCCGACCTACAAAAACTAAAGGAAAGCGGAGAACCCTTTTTCTTAGCCTGTGGCTTCATTCGTCCACACCTGCCATTCTATGCGCCTAAGCAATACTGGGATCTGTATGACGAAGCAACTATCCCGCTCGCCAGCAACCCGTATCGACCTCGTAATGCACCCAAGTCCTTGCGGGGAAGTGGAGAGTTTAAGGGCTATGGTCTCGGTGATTTTAAAGTCGGTTCCGACGCCTTCCAACGCAAGATGCGCCACGGATATTTTGCTTCGACCAGTTATGTAGATAAACTCACCGGCGATGTCTTAAACGAGCTTGAGCGCTTGGGGTTGGCAGACAACACGATTGTAGTCGTTTGGGGCGATCACGGATGGCACCTTGGCGAGCATACCTTTTGGGGAAAGCATAACACGATGCACAACGCTCTACGTGTTCCGTTAATCGTTAAAGCACCCGGAAAATTCGAGGGTGGAAAGTCCGACGCGTTGATCCAGAATGTGGATATCTTTCCGACCCTTTGCTCACTAGCAAGGCTCGACGTTCCAGAATCGGTGCAAGGGACGAGCTTTGAGGCCGTTTTGGATGACCCTACATCCAGCATCAACGAATCGGCCTATGCACGCTTCAAGGGCGCAGATGCAGTGGTCACTGATCGCTTCAATTATACCCGATACGAAAATGGCGAAGAGATGCTTTTCGATTTACAGAAGGATCCACAGGAAAATCAGAATGTGGCAAACAACCCCGAATACAGCAAGGCTCTCAAGGGCATGCAATCACTGCTGAAGCAACAGATTGCAAAGGCTGAAGCGGTCTCACTATAGTAAGAGAAATTGATTAATAATATGAAACCGAGCTTAGGTAAGATTTTTAACAAAAAAGATTAAGGGAGTGATAAAAATGAGATATTCGATATTAATTGCAGTTGTTCTGTGCGCCTTTTCATTGAATGCAGCACAAGCGAAAACCGGCATGAAGGGGGCGCGACCCAATGTGATTTTCTTTTTAGGCGATGACCAAAGTCGCTTTGATCATGCGGCGTATGGAAATGATAAGGTGCCAACGCCGACTACCGATCTATTTTCGCAGGAGGCACTGGTTTTTGAACGGGCCTTTACCGGTCAGGCCATCTGTGCGCCGAGTCGTTCCATGCTGTATACTGGTATGTATCCGGTTAAAAACGGATGCTTTATTAATCATAGTAAGATTCGAAAGGGGGTAAAAACACTTCCCCAATATCTCGAAGAGCTGGGCTATACCGTCATATTGGCCGGAAAATCCCACGTGCAACCCAAAGGTCAGTTCGCGTGGACAAAGCATTTGCTATCGGTTAAGAAAAAAGGCGCACCGCGTAAGTGGATTCCGCTTGAAGCAATTGATGCGTTTTTGGCGGATCCCGGCCCGAACCCATTCTGTATCATTGTAGCCAGTGAATATCCGCATCCCCCTTACTTTGATGAGACGCCTTACAAACCTGAAGACGTAACGGTTCCTCCGTTCCGTGCAGGTGATCCGAATGCCCTGAAAAGTGCCGCAAACGATTATCGAAGTATTCAGGAAAAGGAAGCTGAGTTTGCCGCGCTGTTGGAAGTGATCGAGAAGCATGGCATGAAGGAGAGTTCCGTGGTGTTCTATGCTGACGATCACGGTTTGCATCGTGGAAAGTTTACGACGTTTGACTCCGGTTTGAATGTCGCCTTCATGGTGCGCTGGCCGGAAAAAATCAAGCCGGGCCGCACCGATTCCTTAACCAGTTTTGCTGATTTTGTTCCGACCATGATTGAGCTGGCGGGCGGAAGCCCGCCGGAAAATCTCGATGGAAAGAGCCTGCTTCCGGTTCTGGAAAACGGCGGTGGTAAGCATCACGACTATGTCTATGGTGTCGTGGTGAATCAGGGTATTATAGCACGCCACGTGTTCCCGCAACGTTCGGTCCATGATGGACGCTATCATTACACCTACAGCTTCAACACTATGGAGCGCGCTGAAAAGAACCCGAGTGCGGATCCGGTGATTGACTATTTTCTTAAAGCCGGTGCCGCGGCACATCCGGATGTGCCGGAGGAAATGCTGTTTGATACCCAGGTCGATCCGCATGAAATGACCAATCTGGCGCAGCATCCGGAGATGGCGGAGATCAAACAACGGCTGAAAACCGAACTTTTCCGCTGGATGGCGGCACAACACGACTATCTCACAGAAAAAGGTCCCGCTCCATTTTTGGAAGTCGGTAAGCGATTTGGTTTAGACCACATGGACAATAAATATTCCTATTCCATCCCGGAAGAAAAAGTCGGGGCGCTGAAGGGTAAGACGATTGATCCCCACGGTGCTACAGCTGCTAGGAATAAGGAGTAGAACATGAAACGATTTGCTTTTGCGCTATTTTATTAGTTACCGGGATTGCGGCGGTTTTTGCGTCGGATGCACTTAAAGATGGGTTTAAGAATCCTCCATCGGATGCAAAACCAATGACGTGGATGCATATGATGAATAGCAATGCGTCAAAAGAAGGGCTATCGAAAGATCTGCGAGCGTTGTCGGATGCTGGAATCATCTGCCCGTGGACAATCTATAAGGTATACGGTGATACCCGCGTGATCGAAAAACATTATGATGGGATGGCCCGCTATATTGAAGCTTGCGGTCGCAATGGGCTCGATGGATTGGGCAAGGGCTTTGGCGATTGGTTATCCGTTGGTTCCAAAACGCCCTTGGATGTGATTTCTGTCGCCTACTATGCTTTCAGTACCCAGCTGATGGCAGAGATGGCCGAAGCTATTGGGAAAACGGATGACGCCCAAAAATATCAGGATTTGTTTCAGCGCATTCGTGAGCATTTCCAGAAATCTTTTGTCGATGTGGACGGTCGGGTAAAGGGCAATACGCAAACCGCCTACTGCATGGCGCTGCATTATGATCTGCTCACCGACAAGCAGCGCGAACAGGCGGCGAATCATCTGATCAAACGAATTGAGGCAAAAGATTTCCATCTTTCAGTCGGATTCCTCGGGGTGCCGATTCTGCTGCCGACGCTCACCGAGATCGGCCGAAGCGACTTGGCCTATCGATTACTGCAGAACACGACCTATCCCTCCTGGGGCTACTCCGTGGAACAAGGCGCGACGACCATCTGGGAGCGTTGGAACAGCTATACGAATGAAGGCGGAATCAGTAAGAGCTCGATGAATTCATTCAATCACTATGCCTATGGCGCCTGCAGTGAATGGATGTTCTACACGATGCTAGGGATCGACACCAATGGCGTGGGATACAAGGAGATTACTATGAAACCAGAGGTCGGGCACGGTATCACCTGGGCGAAAGGTCATTACGATTCCATACGCGGAAGAATTTCCAGTGATTGGAAAAACGACGGGAAAACCTTTCTTTGGGAAATTTCGGTGCCAGTCAACACGACAGCTGAAGTGTATTTTCCCATCAATAGCACGGGTGATATTACCGAAGGCGGGCGGGTGGTTCCACGCTCTAAATTTAAACAAATAGACGGCCGTTTGATGCTTCACGTTGGATCGGGGACTTACGCATTCGCCGTTCAGAATTCCCAGAATTAGATGTCAGATGATAATGAAAGATTCGGCGTTAAGTGATTGAGAACGAAAGCCCGTGAGAATGGACTTGTTCGTTGAACCCGCGAAATCTCAGTACACCATTAAAACTGTGAAAACCATTAAATTATGATCTCGAAATCCATTCTGTTATTCATTGTGTGTTTTGCGCTCTCAAAAGAGTGCTCTGCAAAAAAAGAAGGAAAAACAAATGCAACAAAGCCCAACATTGTCTTCATTCTGATTGATGACATGGGCTGGAAGGATTTGGCTTGCATGGGCAGCAAATACTACCTTACACCCAACATCGACCAGTTGGCGTCCGAAGGGATGCTTTTTGAACAAGCTTATTCAGCCGGTCCGGTATGCTCTCCTTCGCGAGCGGCTATACTCTCGGGGCAATATCCTGCACGCAATAAAATGACAGAGGGGCCTGAAATGTGCCCGTCGCCAGATGTGCTTATGGCAAAAAATGATAATAAAGGCAAAAACCTCGAGTTGCTTCCTACCCGAAGTCCTGCCAGAAGAGGTTGTTTGCACCCCGATCAGATTACCTTTGCCGAAGTAATGCAAAGTGCCGGATACAAAACCGGATACCTTGGAAAATGGCATTGTGGATATCACGAGTCGCAATGGCCCGATAAGCAAGGCTTCGAAATGGCTGAAGGCTTTAGAACACTCGCAACGAGAACACATGGGCATTACGGAAGAGATTACATTCCGAAACTTTCATGGGATTTAAAGGGCTTAACTGCCGATGAATACATGTCGGATGCTTTAACGCGCCGAGCACAAGAGTTTATTACAGAACACCAAGCGCAACCGTTTTTATTAGTGTTGTCTCATTACCTTGTACATGCGCCATTTCAGGCTAAGCCCGAGCTTTTGGAAAAGTGGAAGAAAGTTCCAACTACCGATCAGAATAACCCAACCATGGCAGCCATGATTGAAAGCGTTGACCAAAGCGTTGGTAATATTATGAACACCTTAAAAGAGCTTAATTTAGATGAAAATACAATCGTCATATTTTCATCAGACAACGGAGGTTATCACGTTGCAACATCAACATATCCCTTGCTTGGAAGCAAGGCGATGCCCTACGAGGGAGGTTTTCGTGTGCCTTTAATTTTCAAATGGAAAAACAAAATTAAAGCCGCATCAAAAGACTCTACTCCAACTGTTCAGGTGGACCTGTATCCTACAATGCTTGACTTGGCAGGTATAAAACCCGACCCAAATCAGCACCTCGATGGAGTAAGTCTAAAACCCATTTTGATGGACAATGGAACGCTTGACGAACGTCCCTTATTTTTTCATTTTCCGCATTATAGCGGTGTAGGCTGCACCCCCTTTAGTGCAATTCGCTACCAATCGTGGAAGCTATACCGTTATTACAATACGCAAGAGGGCACAACGCAGTTATTTAATCTGAAAACCGATCCCAATGAACAGGACGATTTGGCCAAAAAAAGAACCGATATTACGGACTCACTCAATACACTATTAACCAATTGGTTGTTAGAAACCGATGCTCCAATGCCAACAGCGAACAAGGTATATAATCCAAGTGACAGCACGCAATATTCAGGAATGGGAAGCTACCGAAAATCACAAACCCTTAGGCAAAGAAGAGAAGCTCGATTGAAATAAATGCCCCCGTCAGGTGGGATTTCCTATCCACTTTTTAAACAAGTCACGGATTGTGGAAATCCGCGATGACAAAAATGAACGAGGCTGAATATCAAAATAACAGCTGATTGAGTAATGAGTGATCTATATATGATGAAGCGATTATTAATTACCATATGTTCATTTGCATTTTTGGCTACGTGGGCCAAAGGACACTACGATTCCATCCATGGAAGGATTGGCAGTGACTGGAAAATGGAAGGAGATACTTTTCACTGGAAGGTTGAGGTTCCTGCCAACACTACCGCGACGCTCTATTTTCCCGCCGGGCACATACGCCAAATTACTGAAGACGGCCGCGCGACTTTGGATATCGGATCGGGAGTCTATACGTTTACCGCTTCGTATGAATAAGTTGTTTTTGGGATTTGTATTTGCTGCTGGCGTGATCACGGCGGGTGAGCCGGCGCGGACTCAACCAGCCGCGCCCAGTAAGCCGAATATACTTCTGATTGCCGTCGATGATTTGAATGACTGGATCGGGTGTCTTGGTGGTCATCCTCAGGCTCAAACGCCGAACATGGATCGCCTAGCGCAACGGGGCATTCTATTTTCGAACGCACATTGCCAATCGCCGGTTTGTAATCCTTCGCGCGCGAGCATGATGAGTGGGCTGTATCCAGAAACGACCGGCATTTATTTCCTGAACCCACCCTTATGGGAGTCGGAAATTGGAGCAAAATGCGAGGTGATGCCCCAACGCTTTGAGCGGGAAAATTACACGGTGCGCGCTGCGGGTAAGCTCTTTCATAATCAAGGCAACCAACGCTATTTTTCGAATTACGCAGGGCTGTTTGGTGGATTTGGCCCATATCCTGATAAAAAACTGAGTCCGTTTCCCGGACATCGTTTATGGGATTGGGGGGCATTCCCTGAGCGTGATGAACAAATGCCTGATCATAAGATCGCCGATTGGGCTGTGAATCAGTTGCAGGAAAAACATGAAAAACCCTTCTTTTTTGGAGTTGGTTTCATGACAACGCATGTTCCGCAATATACACCTCAAAAGTGGTTGGATCTGTTTCCGATGGAAACCCTTCAACTGCCGGCGATGTTGCAGGAGGATTTAGATGATATTTCCCCGTATGCCGTGGATTTGACACGTCGCGAACATGTGGCTCCTACGCATGAGTGGGTGGTGAAAAATGAACAATGGAAGTCTTTGGTGCAGACTTATCTGGCGTGCACAACTTTTGCCGATGCTCAGGTTGGTCGAGTGCTGGATGCCCTTGATAAAAGTCCCCATGCCGATAACACCATCGTCATTCTTTTCGGAGATCACGGATTTCATCTCGGAGAAAAGGATCGTTGGGCAAAGCGCAGTATTTGGCAGGATGGATCGGGCGTGCCGATGATTGTATTTGGGCCAGGGATTGCGCGGGGTAAGGTGTGCGATAAACCCGTTCAGCTACTAGATCTTTATCCGACGCTACTGGATATCGCCGGATTGGCGCATGATGCAAAGCATGAGGGGCATTCACTGAGACCGTTGCTGGAAAATCCTGCAACGGATTGGCCTCATGTAGCGCGCTCAAGTTTTGGTCCGAGAAACGTGGCCATTATTTCAGAACAGTATCGATACATTCAGTATCAGGATGGTTCCGAGGAACTCTATGACCGAAAAGCCGATCCGCATGAATGGCATAATCTGGCTAATAACCCAGAAAAAACAACGGTCTTAAATCGGCATCGGGTGGCTTTACCGAAGGTCTATCATCCGGTTCTGGGGGAAAACTCAACGGGGCATAAAGCGTTTGAGGCAGCGTCTAATAAGAGTGCGGAATAAACATTCAGTGAAAGATTTAGGAGTGTTAACACTTTTTGTTTAATCATCATGCATAAGGAAATTGGCGGTTTTCAACAGCTAAGGAATATTTGTTTTCGTAGCTGATGTAGTTCAAGCGGCGAGTTTGTGTTTTAGGTTGTCTGGTGATTTGAAGCCCAGGCTCTTGCGTGGTCGCTGGTTGAGTTCGGCCTCAATGTCAGCGAGGCTAGCCTCGCTGACATTGAGGAAATTGGTTCCTTTCGGGAAGTATTGTCGGACGAGTCCATTGAAGTTTTCGACACCGCCTTTTTCCCATGAGTGGTAGGGTTGGCAAAAGTATCCACACGCCCCAAGAGTTTCGCTGACTAATTGGTGGCCTGCGAACTCAAGGCCGTTGTCGTAAGTGATCGTATGCACGAGCATGCCTTGCAAAGTCTCGATGATCGCATGGGCAGTGCGCTCGGCGTCTTTACTCTCCAGCTTAAAGAGTTTACCTGTCTGAGTCTTGCGTTCGTATAGGCTGAGCAAATGGCCTCCACCTCGACAGCCTGCAATCAGATCCGCCTCCCAGTCGCCGTAGCGTTTCCGCGATGCGACTATCGCAGGACGCTCTTCAATGCCCACACGAGCGGGCAACTTGTGCCGACTGGCCTTATTACGGTGACGGTAACGACGCTTCCCGTTAATGCGCAAATTCAGATACAACGTGCCCCCGTCACGACGATCCGATTCGATGTAATTATAGATGCATGTGCGCGATGGAGCGGCTAATCCATTACGGCGAAGACCTCCGCTGATTTGCTCCGGGCTGTGCTTTCGCTTGAGACGATCAACGACATGAACCTCCACCTCAGACGTGATGATTGCCCCGCGCCGACGCTTCTGGATTTGACGGGCATTCGCCATCAGATGAGCCTGCTTCGGCCTATAGCCCCGTTGCCCACGGTTACGGCTCAGCTCTTTGCTGATCGCCGACTGCGAGCAACCAAGTGCGTTGGCTATATCGGACTGAGTGTTTCCTGCTTTACGCATACGATAAATAATGTGACGGTCTTCCTTGCGGAGCCGATGGTAGCTGTATTCTTGCATTTTGTTTGTAGTTAAACGCCATGCTTGAGGCTACCTTCGTGCTCTGCACTAATTTATTCGCTAGATGTTGGCATCCGCCATTGATTATAATTAATATGAAACTCAATATAGTAAGCAATGCATGGGTCGGCTTCATAGCTCTCTTGGTCGCAACTGCAGGCGCGGCAACGAAGCAACCAAATATCATTATCATCCTCACGGATGACCATGGATTTGCGGATGTGGGCATTCAAAATGTCGTCGATGATATCCATACGCCGAATATTGATCGGATGGCGCAAGAGGGCGTTCGCTTTACTGATGGCTACATCACCGCACCGCAGTGTGTTCCGTCGCGTGCGGGCATCATGTCGGGACAGTATCAGACGCAGTTTGGAACCGATGCCAACGGGCTCGGGCCCATGCCGTTGGAGGTGAATACGATCGCTGAACGGTTGCGAGATGCGGGGTATGCCACTGGCATGGTTGGAAAATGGCACTTAGAGCCCAATTGGACCGATGAAGAATTTCTGACGAAAGAGCTGGAGAAATATGAAGGTAAGCAAACGCGAATTCCTAGCCGCCTTCGGTATAAATTTCTCCCGATCAACCAAGGTTTTACCGATGTGTTTGATGGTTCGATGAATCATGTCTTCAATAATTTTGATTATGAAGGGAAAGACGTGGAGCCGAAGTATCGAATAATGGAGGGGTTCCGGATCGATAATCAGACCAAGGCGGGACTGGCGTTTATCGACCGACACCAAGATGAACCATTCTTCCTGTATCTTTCGTATTACGGCCCACACGTTCCGCTGGAGGCGACGCCAAAATATCTGGCTCGATTTCCAGGCGAGATGCCCGAACGCCGTCGCTACGCGCTGGCAATGATGTCAGCCATCGATGATGGGGTCGGCGCGGTTATGGATCGACTGGATCAATATCAAATCGATGAAAACACGCTGATCTTTTTTCTGAGTGATAATGGCGCACCTTTGAAGATTCATAAGAAAGACGCCAAGCCGATCACCACGCCCGGTTGGGATGGTTCGTTAAACGATCCATGGATTGGCGAAAAGGGCTCGCTAATGGAGGGCGGCATTCGGGTGCCCTTTATCGCGCGCTGGAAAGGAACGATTCCGGCGGGACAGGAAATCAGTGATCCGATTATTTCGCTCGATATGGCGGCTACGGCATCGGCAATTTCTGGAGGCGATGCTACAGGCTTGGAAGGAGTGGATCTGATGCCCCGCCTTGCGGGCAAGGCTGAGCTACTTCCACAACGAGATCTCTTCTGGCGGTTTTGGCGACAGGGTGCCCTTCGGCGCGGTTCCTGGAAGTATCTCTACCTGTCCGATGGGCGAGAATGGCTGTTTGATCTTTCAACGCCAGAGCATGAGGGCGTGAATTTGATTCAACAACATCCGGAAAAAGCATTCGAAATGCGCAAGGCATTTGAAACGTGGGCTGCGAAACAGCATCGCCCAGGACTATCAGTAGATCAGCCCGCTTCGGTGGAAAACGTTCGGTTTGATCATTATTTACCAAAAGGAATAAAATAAGATGAAAAATACACTAAAAGCTTCACTACTAATCGCTCCCCTCCTGGTCTCAGCGCTCTATGCTGCAAAACCGAATATCATTGTGATTTACACGGATGATCACGGCTATTCGGACTTGAGTTGCCAGGGGGTCTATGACGATGTGAAAACACCGAATATTGATTTGCTGGCAACGGGCGGCGTTCGCATGACGGATGGCTACAGTTCGGCTCCACAATGCGTGCCGTCGCGCGCCGGCCTGATGAGCGGGCAGTATCAGAACA
>Ga0209555_10001606_pt1 | contig 17154 bp, 10 predicted proteins | sample SaaInl85LU_5_DNA_FD_184643 | JGI IMG/M metagenome (GOLD analysis project Ga0209555, IMG submission 184643) | Marine microbial communities from expanding oxygen minimum zones in the Saanich Inlet - ESP_85LU_5_DNA (SPAdes) (version 2) | ecosystem: Environmental > Aquatic > Marine > Intertidal... | reverse complement strand
TCAGACAAATTATATAGATACCATAATGTACCAGCATAGAACCCACTGGTCCAATCGTAAGCATTAACATACTTAATTGCTCCATCCTTTATAGATCTGGGAATGTAGTTTTTCATTCCTTTTTTAGTTTGAACGGAATCATATAATATATTGTATTGCTTGGAAGCTGTTTCAACTACGTTTACCTTATCTTCTTTTAAAGATTGCATTTGCTTCTTTTCTTTACAGCTTGTCAACGCTACTACGAGAAAACATGCTAAAATTTTACAACTAAGCTTTAGTTTTTTTTCTATCATCAGATTAATACTCATTTAAAGGTTAAAAAAAGTAAATTTAATTTAGATAATTTATTGCATTATGATTATATGTTACAGTAATAATAGACAAATGATACTTATGGTTTATTGTTTCGTTTTTACCTCATTTAGATGCGAACCCTAATAATCAATTTTATTTATTTTGCTAAACTGTAGTAATTATGCTTTAACATTTGATTTACAAATTATCTTGTAACATATATATTTATAGACTGATACAAAAATTCAATCTATACTAATCAATGCAAATTTGACTAGACAAATCCCTAGATTTTCTAAAAAATCACTTCTAAAAAACTACTATTATTAGTAATTTTTTGAATTCAAAATCAAAGAAAAAAATTGGACGAATATTATTGCAAACAAAACAGCCTGCTTCTTAAAACATATTTATAGCTGATGGAGTACAAGGATAGAAAACTTTGGTTATGTTATATGTATTGTATTACGCTAAAAGCACGATTAAGACTTTGTAATTAAATTCGATAGCTAAACAAATAAAATTATAAGAAACACTGCAACTATTTATTCTAAACCTATTGGTTTTCACTATGCTTTATTTTGTCTTGAATAAAATAATTATTAAACGTGTATTCAGAGTATTTTGTCCATGGCTGATTCTCTTTGGGCATATAAGCTTTTAATCTATCTTTTACATCTTTTGATTCTTCTGTATTCACTAGATTAATAAATTCATTAGGGTCTTCATAAAGATCGTACAATTCTTCAGAGCCATCAATATATTGTGTGTAGCGGTATTGTTTAGTACGAATACTATGATTTTTAAAGCCGTGAGTTGTTAATGCATAATCCAACGAAGCATTGGGTTCCTTTTTTAGAATAGGAACTAAACTTACTCCTTCATTCCTTTTATTCTTAGGTAAATCACAAAGTTCAGTTAAAGTTGGATATAAGGACAATAGTTCAGCAGGTTCATTTGTTACAATATGAGACGCAATTCCTGGACCAGAAAACATCAAAACAGAACCCGTCCCTTCATCCCATAGGCAATGCTTTGCAAATGTACCTTTTTCGCCTATCCTGTAACCATGATCAGACCAAAGTACAACAATTGTATTGTCTGCATATTTACTGTTTTTTAGGCCTTTCAATAATTCGCCTATGTAATGATCTACAAAAGTTACACTTGCTAAATAAGCTTGAACGATTTTAGGCCATTCTCCAGTTTTTATAGCCCATTCTGTGGTGGGCATCATAGTTAATTCATCTATCTGATTTACGATATTTGGTATATCATCCCAATCGTCCGATTTATACGGAGGTGTTTTTATATTTTCCAAAGGATGCATATCGAACCATTTCTGCGGAACATACCATGGCACGTGAGGTCTCAAATAACCAACAGCCATAAAAAAAGGCTTTTCATAGTCCTTGTTCAAACGTTCTATAGCCCAATTAGTAGAGGCTACATCTGGCATTAAACTGTCATGCTCAGGGAAAGCTCCCCAATCTGTACTCGTTCTTCGTTCGCCTCCTTTCTTAAAAGGCTTACCATCCCAAACAAATTCTTTTTCAGGTTTAGGTCCAAAACCAGGACTTCTCCCTCCAGATTCATCAAAAACACCATCAGGAGCATGTTTGTGAAAAATTTTCCCAATACCCATAGTGTAATAACCGTGTTCTTTAAAATATTCAGGCAAAAAAGAAATATTTTTAGTTGTTTCATTATTCTTTTTTATATCATCATCTTCAATATGCCCATAAATACCGGTTGTTGACGGTCTCAGCCCTGTCATTATCGAGCTTCTTGAGGGACCACAAAGAGGGGCTTGGGCATGTGCATTGGTAAACAATGTACCACTTGCGGCCAATTTGTCCATATTGGGTGTTAAAGCATTTGGATGACCATCCATACATCCCAACCAACCGTTCAGGTCATCCACACTAATCATGATGACATTTGGTCTTTTATTCTGTTTTTGAATAAATTTTTCTTTTTCAGCAGGCTGTTCTTTTTTATGACTGTTACAAGATAATTGCACTAGGATAATACTAAGTAGTATGATAAAAGGAGTTTTAACTTTAAATAGTTTCATGTGTTTGATATGTTTAAAAAACGTAAATTAAAAACTAGACAGCACTCTTTTTTGACGCCATTGAATCTTATTTTCAACCTACAGAATAAATGATACAGCGTAAATTAACGTTTTTCTTATTGTTGATTTTAGTCTATCATGTAAAATTAAATGAACACTTAAGCTTCAAGCACTACAAATGTTACACATATAAGTCTCATATGATTCCTGTTGAATTATACAACAAATCCATCCATTTAAAATTTCATAAGATATCTTACTTTTAGACTCAAGACTAAACATAATGGCCAATACTATTTTTTTATAATCACACCATTTTGCGCTCTTATTGTATAATAAACAAAACATAAATAACCATGAAAAAAGCAATATTAATTATTCTTATAATTTTTAACTTACCCTTTCCACAATCAATTAAAGCAGATGTTAAACTACCCGCTATTGTATCATCAAATATGGTTTTACAGCGCAATACTACTGTAAAAATATGGGGATGGTCAGATGCAAAAGAAAAAATCACCATTGCTGCATCATGGCTTCAAATGCCCGTAGCAGTAACTGCAGACAAAAAAGGTAACTGGCACATTAACGTAAAAACCAACAACAGCAAAAAACCACAGCAGATTAACATCGTAAGCAAAACATCAAATATAAATTTGACAAATATACTTTTTGGAGAGGTATGGTTATGTTCTGGACAATCCAACATGGAGCAACCACTAAAAGGCTACCCTGGGCAACCAACATTTGAATCACAAATGGCAATAGCTAAAGCAAACAATCCCAAGCTACGCCTTTTTATTATTAAAAGAAAGGCTTCAATTAAACCCATAGATGATATTGTAGACTATATTGGCTGGAAAGAGGCATCGCCAGAAAGCGTTTCAGATTTTAGTGCAGTAGCCTATTTTTTTGGGCAACAATTACAAGAAATTTTAGATGTTCCAATAGGACTCATACAATCTGCCTGGGGAGGCAGTAAGGTACAAGCGTGGATGAGTACAGAAGCATTACAGACTTATGACTATATTGACACTAACCCCACAACGGTACCTCAAAAGAAAACCCAAAATGTACCCACACTATTGTTTAATGCCATGATTAACCCCATAACCCCCTACACCATTAAGGGAGCCCTTTGGTATCAAGGTGAATCCAATAGAAACGAGCCAGAAAACTATAAAGAACTTTTTCCTGATATGGTAAAAGATTGGCGTCAACGTTGGGACCTAGGCGATTTTCCATTTTATTATGTACAAATTGCACCATATTGGTACCGCAATAACGATGCCTTTCAAACAGCAGAAAACACAGCTTTTATCAGGGAGTCTCAACTAGAATGCTTAGACTTGATACCAAATTCAGGTATTGCCATTACTATGGATTTAGGTAAGGAATTTTTTATTCATCCACCAAAGAAAAAAGAAGTAGCCAACAGATTACTATACAATGCGCTTAACTATACTTACGGCTTTACTTCTGTGGATTGCGCTTCTCCTATTTTTAGCTCACTAGAGACAAAGAAAGACGGTCTAATTTTGAAATTCAAAAATGCAGAAACTGGACTTTTTACCTTCGATACACTAAAAGGTTTTGAAATTGCCGGCAAGGACAAAGTTTTTTATCCAGCCAAGGCGGATATTATAAAACGTACACATCTTTTTGTTAGTAGCCCAAAAGTACCCCATCCAGTTGCAGTAAGGTATGCTTGGAGAAATTGGACCGTTGGCACTCTTTTTGATACCAACCTATTGCCTGCTTCATCATTTAGAACTGATAAATGGAAAGATGCAAGCCGATATAGTAAATAATAATTGAAATGCTTTAATAAATTTTAAATTTCCGCTTACAGTAATTATAAAGTCCTAGATGAATAAATAATATCCTACTGACAAGCAAAAAACAAAAAAAATAGATAATACTTTACCAGCCACATTATAGAAATTTATTTTAGAATTTATTAGTGCTCATTATTAGTTTAGTAACGAATGTTACATTCAACAAAGAGTTCAGAGGTAATTAATAATACATAAACCGTAGTTTAGCACAAAGCTATAGATACCTTTTAGGCCACAGAGAAGCATTTACAAACGTCTTAGATGAGATGTAACAATAGCACCTTGTTTCCGAAACATCAATCTTCACTATCCAAGGTCTTAATTAAGTATTTTGCACATATTAATTAATTAAAACTATAATTATGAAAAAAATTACAACTTTGTTATGTTTGTTACTTGCTACTTCAATAGCATTTGCGCAAACAACTTACTACGTTAAAACAACTTACTACGTTAAAACTGCTGCCGACGGAGGCAATGATGCTAATGACGGACTTACTTGGGCTACGGCTTGGAGAAACATACACGTTAATCCAAAGGATCCAGCAAAGACTGCTAATGGCGACATCATACACATTAAGGCAGGAGAGTACAATGTAACAGGTAGTTTTGATACTGCTGGTAGAGATATCGATTTTTATGGTGGTTTTGAAGGCGTAAGCGAAACCGAAACCGTTGCAGGGCGACCTAAAAGCGATTTGGATGGCAATGGTATTATTGAGCCGTGGGAATTCACCAACGAAACAAAGTTAACCATTACTAGGAACAATCCTGCAATAGACAATTTTGCAGCTATAATGGATGGTCTAACTCTAGCCCACATAGCAACTGATGCTAATAAAAATATGACGGCATTTGATATAAATGAAGGTGGTACTTTCCAAAATTGTATCTTAAGAGGTTCAAGCCATACAGTAACTGCTTTAAATGAAAACTTTGATGGTTACTTAGCCACTATAGATGGTGGTTCCTTAAAAAACAGTTTAATAGAAGAAAATGTTGCTTCGATGACCATGGCTGGGACCACTAATAGAAGGTTTACTCCTGGAGTTTTACTTGAAACTAACGAAGCCGACGGTGCAACCATAGAAAAATGCATTTTTAGAAACAACAAAATAACAGTAAATAATGCAGCAACTGGTGTAGACCTTAAAAATGTTAGGGGCATGCTTGTTAATTGCAGAACGGTAAACAACAGAAGGGAAATGTTTATTGCAAATAACATATTCCATAATAACGATGCTACATTTCTAGGTAATAACACTCAACCAGAAGGTATTCGCCAAGGCCTAGTTAGCGCATTGGTTTTTAGTTCAGGGAACGACAATATAAATATCACTAATAATACTTTTGCCAACAATAAACTAACAAACGTAGATGGAGGCGTATTGCGTCTTATAAAATCTGGAGAAGTTACTTATCAAGTTAGAAATAATGTTTTTTGGAATAACGAGAACGATAGAAGTCCAATAAGCATTTCTTCTAGTGCAACCCCACTTGCTGGAACTTCTTTACAGAATAATTATGCCAATGCTAACCGGTCTGGAAGCTGGGGCGCAGATTTGACCGATACAGGTAATAAGTATGATGTTAGCACTAATAATATTGGAGATATAAAGTCGCCACACTTTAAAGAACCGTCTTCAGTAATTGGATTTGATGATGTTGGCGGTAGCGTAGAACTTTCTGATTGGAGTATGGCCAGTGTATCTTCCTACCTGAGAGCAAAAGGAATTACTGTAACAGGAGTTACAACGGACAAAGATGGAAAAACCTACAACAATCCTCCATCCGTTGGTGCTTATGAGATTCATCCAACATTAAGCACTGCCGATATTAGCAAAGCAATAAACGATCTTATTTCTTTACAACGTTACGGGTTCACTTCTAAGGTTAATGGAACTGTAAACATATTTTCGATAATGGGACAAAAAGTACAACAAGTTGATGTTGTTGAAAACCAATTTGTGAGTGCCCCAAGATCTGGTCTATTTTTATTGCAAATACAGGCTAAATCAGGTGTTACAGGCACTAAAAAAGTATTATTTACAAAGTAGGTAAAAATCATGCTACAAATTGCAAACCCTATATGATTATAGGCTAACAAAAATAAACCTAAAGCTTTACCTTATGGCATGTATCTCATAAGGTAGAGCTTTTTTTAAATGTAACATTTAGACTCTATAACGGAAACAATCCATTTGTTTATTCGGTCATCCGTAAACTAATTTTGTTTAATAGATGTCATGGCTCTTATAAACCAAATCACAAGATTTAGGCTAAAGGTGCCATAAAAAAACAAAACTTAATATTCATAAAAAAAACGAATCATGAAAAAGAACATTTTTTTAACATTGTTATTCTTTGCAAACTTTATAGTAGGAGCACAATGCAGGCCTTGTGGCCCAAGAACTTTTGATTTCAATAAGAACGGAAACAAGGAAGGTTGGAATTATAATAACAGAAACAACAATACAGTTACAGTGACCGATGGTCTATATGTTTATTCTTTAGATGGCACTGAAAAATCACCGAACATCCGTCGTTCCCACTTAACTGCTAAAGCTCACAAGTATTTTCATATTACACTTAAAAACGAGTCAAATGCTGATGCAATACTTACTAACTTTAAGGACGAAAACAGAAAAACTATTTTTCTAAAACCTGTCATGATGTCTACAGATGATTCTGGCTTTAAAACATATACTTTCAATATGGCGGACGTTGAAGAATGGGTTAGCCATGATACAGGAATAAACTTTCGATTTGTGGTTAATTCAAAACGTACAACTTTAATCAATGGGACTATAACCATAGATAAAATAGTAGCTAACAATAATCCTAACCCAAAAGAGTAGAAGTAAAAAAAACTCCTTTCTCATAAATAACAAGATATGGGCAAGGGCTTTTGAAACCTGATTCTTTTACCGCATTACTTTAATAAAAATTATTTATGAAAAAGTATCTCTACCTCTTGTTTATATTATTTCATTTTATTGAGACATATTCGCAAGAAGTTATATTTGCGGATTATTTTGATATTAAGACAAACGCCCCTGCCTCTACTTTGGTTACGGGTAAATTACATTTAAAACGAAATAAAGATGTTTTAACATCTGCCATACCTTCTGGCTACTCCTTTGAGATATCTTCTGACCCTTCTGGGCTTTTCTCTCTTACTTCAAAAAGAGAAAATATTGATAAGATGATAGGTCTCTTAGTTGGAGAATTTAGGGTTAAAACTGGGCAATCCACACCTGCTAATGAAACAGACTATAATTTAACCATAGCATTAAAAAAAGGGGCAACAACCATTACCACAAAAAATATAACGATTAAGGTTGTAAATAAAACCATGTGGGAACACCTTGAAGAGTACTATGCCGAACGTACTGTTACCTTAAGTAGGTTATGGGGACGAACAACTCTTTCAGATTCTGAAGTACAGGCTATGATTAACGAAATTAATGCGAATAATGGTCCTATAACCTCTTTAAACGATGTCTTTGATGATATTCCTGAAAAAATTGATGATTTGCATAATAAGTGGGTAGAAATAGCTAGTCATATTGGTGCTCTAGGCTATGCCTATGCTAATACATCATCTAGTTTTTATCAATCAAGTGCATTACGCGAAGCTATCTATAAATCGGCACGTGCCTACATGGATAATGTACCTGTTTTTGGAGATGATATTAATAACCCTTCTGGCACCTATATTGGGGACGGATATCAAGGACTCTACCAGAACATACATAATGGCAAACGCCGTCTTTCTTATGGTCATGTTACACACCAATGGACTATTGGTGACCCACTGGGCGCTCCCCTAGTACAGGTAATGAAAGAACTGTTGGTTGATATTGAAAACGGAAATTCAGATGCTATTGCGTTAAGGGAATCTTTCCTAAGGTTTTATCAATATTTCTTTTCCATAGTACAAGGAAAAAGGGTAATGGATGACCCAGATTCTAATTGGGGAGATATCTCTGATCCTAATTATTCGAATGGTGCTTGGACAGACGCCAACATACATCATCGCATGCGTACTTTAATGGTAATGGGTATTTTATGGGCAGATTACAATCGCCCCATAACCTATGTACCCTATTGGTATGACGATTATAATGATGGAACCGCTTTGGAAGGTGTTACGTTTGGTAAAAACTGGAGTCCAAGCGGTGTTATAAAGGATTTAAGAAATTGGTGTGGTAAATTTTCAACTCCAACATATTTGTACGGTCAATCTGGGTTTCACCCAGATGGCACTATGACCCACCATTTGCCACATGGAGCTTCTGATGTTGCCATGAGAGCCTATGGTTTTGAATGGGCACAAGAGGTAAACAATTGCATACGCTTTTTTGAAAACACACCTTGGCCCATGGAAAACTCTGACTATCAATTTTTTTCAGACAGAATTGATTATACCTACCGAAAAATTTTATACAAACAATATTTAGATTATGTGGTTGCGGGTAGAAGTTATTACAGTCCGCTAGCTGAATTTACTACAAAAAATATCAAAACAGCAATTAACGAATTAATTGCAGGTAAAGGTCCTACAACCGTCATTACCAATGAAACAGAATTAATTGACCTAAACAATAACTTACAGAATAACACCCACCAACATAGCGAATCGGTGGCTTTTTGGAATGCTGACTATTTAGTACATCGTCGTGAAAACAGCGAAGGCAATTTTTACTTCTCTGTAAAGCAAAAATCATTAAGAACTGCAGGTGCTGAAGATTTTGAGTCAATAAGAAAAACATGGCATGCTGGTAGTGGTGTATTCCAACTAAAAGTTGATGGGCAAGAATATTCTCAATCTGTACTTAAGGGATATGATTGGCATACCTTACCAGGTGTAACAGAAGAATGGCGTACAGATGCTATGCCTACTGGTTCTGCTAGTGATGCTGGCCCTGGTCTAAATTACTTTTCTGGTGTATTAGCAGATGGTACAAACGCTACCTCTGCCTTTATTTATATTCCTACTCCTATTAAAGTACCAACTAGTGGCACCAAACTAGATCAACTACCGCAATATGCTTCAGCTGAAGCCTATAAATCATATCACATGATTGAAAAGTTTGGCACAGCCATAGGTACTAATATTGCTAGGCATGACCCTGGACAAAACAAAAATATCGTAACATGTATCGATCAATCAAGACATGATAGTACAATTTCTTATTCAGTTGATGGTGGAAGCATTCAATCCATAGCTGCAAATTCTAATGCTGATTTAACCATCAATATGACTGGGCCAACTTGGGTATTTCACCAAAATAAAGGGTATCTCATATTTCCTGAAATAAATCAAAACTTATTCATAAAAACAGGAAGCCACATAAATGTTACAGACACAACAGTATCTTTTCCCGTCTCTAACTTTATTATAGCTTTAGACCATGGTATTAACCCTACAGCTGCTTCTAACAAATATCACTATGTATTGGTCGCAAATGCCACCCAAGCAGAAATGCCAGGGCTACTCACAGAATATTCTGCACATTATTTTATCAACCGAGAACCAGGAATATCACACGTTGCTTTCGATACAGATAAAAAAGTAGCTGAAGCATCTTTTTTTACTGCCTCAACTGCTTATCTAAATGAGGATGAAAGCGACTGGATAAAAGTAAACAAACCAGCTATTGTGATAAGAGAAGAGTTGGAAGGTGCCGTGAAAATTTCATTTACAGATCCATTACACGACTTAAACTCCACAAGTATTGAAATTGAAATCCCAAATAATCTTACTCCAGGAGTGTATTATTATAACATAAAAGGAATTGAATTAATTACAGGTGAAACGGCTACAGTATCCTCTACAGTTAACGGATCAAAAGTTGTCATTAATTTACCTGACGGTAGTGATGGGCCTTATTATAACTACAAGGAAGCTGTTTTAGCAGGAGCACCCATATCGGTCTCTATTCCAATAGATACGCTATCTATTGATAAACCTCTGCCAAAAAACAATAATGTAAAAATATATCCAGTTCCTGTAACCAACGAAACTGTTATAACAACATTAGACGACTCAAAAATTCACAAACTAGAATGCCACAATCTTTTGGGACAGCTAATTTATGAGGTAGAACTTACTATACCAAAAAATAATATTAATCTTGGTAATCAAGGGCTTTTTAGCAAAAAACCTCAACCTATGCTCTTAAAAGTTTATACTGAAAAAGGCATTTATGTTAAAATGATTATATAAATCGGCTAAACCATAGGACTTAGAGCATCTATTTTTAAATTAAACAGAACAGTTTTAAAGCAAACAGAGATTATGTAAGTAATACATAACCAATTAACTGAATACAAAAAATGACAAACACAAACTTTTATGGAGCAAAGTGGGGGAATAGGAATAGACCTTGGGGGAACTTCTATTAAATATGGACTTGTTGGGCAAAACAAAAAGGTATATTGGAATTCCAAAAAACCAACCAAAGCCCAAACATCATCACAAGAGGTTATAGACAATATTTTAAGGGCCATAATAGAAACCACTAACCAAGCTAAACAACTAAATTTTAGAGTAAAATCAATTGGAATAGGGACTCCAGGTCTTGTAAAAGATAACAAAACTATTATTGGAGGAGCATATAATATAGCAGATTGGATTAATATTCCTTTAGGAAATATTGTTTCAGAAAAAATGAAGTTGCCAGTTTTTGTTGGTAATGATGCAGATATGATGGGTATTGGAGAATTTGCCGCTTCTCAAAGTGCATCTGATGATACAGTTTTGTTTATCACCCTTGGAACAGGCATTGGAGGTGCTATTTTTATTAAAGGTGAAATTTTTACTGGGCATTACGGCTTTGGTGGTGAATTAGGTGTTTTTCCAATGCTTATGAATGGTGAAGTCGTAAAATGGGAAGATATAGCTTCAACATCTGCTATGGTTAATTTCTACAAAAAACAATGCCACAATGACATCAAGGATAAAGTAAATGGTAAATTTATCACTAAAAAATACTTTGAGCAAGAGCCATTAGCACTTCAAATAATTGAAAAATCTTCAGAATATATTGCTCTGGGATTAGCGGGTTACATCAATGCACTAAATCCCAAAAAAGTAGTTATTGGTGGAGGCATTTCTGGTGCAGGTGAATTTTTCATAAACAAAATCAAGGAAAAAGTAAAATTATTTGCAATAAAGGAATGCCTTGACAATGTTCAAATTGAACCAGCAAAATTGGGAAATAAAGCAGGGTTTATAGGTGCTGCTCTATTTGCTCTAAAAAAAATTAACAAAAATTAACACCAAAACAAAGCATAATCTTTATGAAGAATAGATTTTTAATGGTAGCTCTAGTCTTATTAGTGTTTTTTGTGATATCTCTCCTTACCAATATCTTAGGAGCTCTAAACCCAAATATTAAAGAAACTTTTAATTTAGAATTTTCGTCACTTGGTTTTATGACCATGGCTTTTTTCTCTGCCTACGGATTTATGTCAATACCCTCTGGCTTACTTGTAGAAAAATATAAAGAAAAAAAAATAATGCTTTTGGCATTTACCTTAGCTTGTACTGGAGCTTTTGCTTTCGCCCTTACCCCGTATTTTGCTGTTTTTTTAATTTCCCTGTTTATGATTGGTACTGGAATGGCCATGCTTCAGGTTGCAATCAACCCTCTTTTAAGGCAAGCAGGAGGCGAAGAAAACTTTGCCTTTTATTCCGTATTGGGGCAGTTATTTTTTGGTGCTGCAGGTGTAGCAGGTCCATATTTGTTTTCTTATCTAGTAGAAAATATAGGCAAAGAAGGAAGTTCTGGCTTTTTAATAGATATTCTCGTAAACCTTGTACCTCAAAACACCACTTGGGTAGCCATATATTGGATTTTTGCCATTATAGCTTTCTTGATGGTTTTAATAATTCTTGTTGTTAAATTCCCTGAAATAGAATTAAATGAAGATGAGAAAACAGGGGAATTGTCCCTTGTTAAAAATTTATTTAAGAACAAGACAGTTTTAGCGTTTTTTATAGGGATTTTTTGTTATGTAGGATTCGAGCAAGGTGTTTCATTCTGGATCTCGCAGTTTTTAGAAACCTACCACGGCATAGACCCTAACACAGTTGGTGCGGAAACTGTTGGTAACTTTTGGGGATTACTTACCCTAGGATGCCTATTAGGTCTGGTTCTACTAAAATTTATAGACAGTAAAAAAGTATTACTTATTTTTTCAAGTCTAGCCTTTATATCTCTAAGCTTGGCTATTTTTGGAAGTGGTGACGTGGCAGTTTTTGCCTTTCCTGCAGTTGGTTTTTTTGCCTCTGTAATGTGGTCTATCGTATTCTCACTTGCCTTAAACTCAGTAAAAGCACACCACGGTTCAGTTGCAGGCATTTTATGCACAGGTATTGTTGGTGGTGCCATAGCTCCTTTCATAGTAGGATGGTTAAGTGATATTTTTGGGTTGAGAATTGGTATGTTTTTTAATTATATAACACTGGCCTATATTTTCAGCATTGGAATTTGGGCTAAACCCTTAATAAAAAACAAAACAATTAGCACTAAAAAGCCCCTAAACTAACTGAATTTCAATCTTAAAACTACATGTCACTAGTAAAACCCTTAAAACCAAATATTACAAAATGAAACTTAAACAAATAACATTTTCAATACTACCCATAGTTATTCTATCGGTGCTAGTTTCTTGTAAAAAAGAAACCAAGAAAGAGGAAGTATCCAATAAAAAGCCTAACATACTTATTTTAATGACAGACAATCATTCATGGAATCATGTTGGTGCTTATGGTAACAATGTTTTAAAAACACCCAACATTAATGCATTAGCAAAAAAAGGAATTCAATTTGAGAATGCATATTGCGCCTCTCCATCCTGTTCACCCGCACGTGCCGCAATGCTTACTGGTCAAGATACTTGGAGACTTGGTGAAGGTGCCAATCTTTGGGCTAGTTTCCCTAAAGAAAAAGTATATACACAAATGATGTCTGATGCTGGTTACCACGTAGGTATCGAAGGTAAAGGCTGGGGACCTGGCGATGCTGAAGCTAATGGTTGGGAGCTTAATCCTGGTGGAGAAAGATATGACTCATTTGAAGAGTTTTATAACGAAATTGAAAAAGGCCAGCCTTGGATGTACTGGTATAGTAGCCGAGATCCACACAGACCCTTTAGGAAAAATGGGTGGAAAAAATCAGGAATTGATTTAACTAAAATCAAAGTCCCTTCCTACTTACCAGATAATGAGTATGTTAGAAAAGATATTGCAGACTATTATAACGAAATCCAAATGTTTGACAAAGAAGTATCTTCATATTTAGCGTTGATTGGAGAAATGGGACAACTTGAAAACACTATAGTTGTTATTTGTAGTGATAATGGCTGGCAAATGCCAAGGGGGCTTGCCAATCTATATGACGCTGGTAGCAAAATACCATTGATAATATCATGGCCCAACCACTATAAAGGAGGAAGAAAAATAACCGACTTTGTAAGTTTAAACGATTTCGCTCCTACCTTTTTAGAATTAGCTGGCATAGAAATTCCAAAAGAAATGACAGCAAAAAGCCTTTTACCCATACTTACTTCTGAAAAAGAAGGTAGAGTTGAGAAAGATAGAGACTTCTTTGTAATGGCCAGAGAAAGACATGCTTTTGTACGTCAAAATGGATTAGGCTACCCAGGAAGAGCTATTCGTACCGATGATTATCTATACATCAGAAACTACGAAGCCAATAGATGGCCAGCAGGAGACCCACCATTATATGGAGATGTAGATGCACATATGCTACAGTATCCGTGTCCAACCAAAATGTATATTCTGGAGCATAAAAACGATAAAGAAATCAAACCAATTTTTGATTTATGTTTTGATAAAAGACCAACCGAAGAACTTTATGACATCTCTAAAGATCCTGACCAAATCAACAATGTGGCAAATAATCCTGAGTACGCCGAAGTAAAAGCAAAGCTTTCTAAACAGCTAACAAACTATTTGGTGAAAACTGGAGACCCAAGAGAAACTGATGCTAATTTTAATTGGGATACTGTACCCTATTATATGGAGGGCGACAAAACTCCAAGACCTGGCAGAAAGGCCATAGAAGCATTACAACTAGAAGAAGAGTACAATTACATTGACGAGTAATGTATATTTTTTATAAATAATATGCCTTAACAAATAGTAGTCAAGTGTTTTTAAAAAGAGGCTATTTAAAAGAATAATATATTCAGGTTCCTAAAATATTATTCTTTTAGACAGCTTCTTTAAATTTCAGTTTATTTCTATCTGGTAAAAGAGTGATCTAAATGTTTTGTTTGAACGCAAAGCACTAGAATTGCTTATATATCAACCACATTATGAAAAGTAATTTTTCACCTATATAGCTCTTAAGTCTATGAAAAAAATAGCTTACACTATCACTCTATCAATATTGTTGGTAAACTCCTCTCCAGTACTAGCCCAATTATCCATCGAAAACAATGATATTAATTCTATTTCGGAAAAATACTTATCATGGGTTTTAGGGTCAAAAGATATAGATTACAAAAACCCTCTAATTAAAATCAGGTACGAGTCAATATTGAACTATGTAAATAATGCAGATAAAATTTATAACAACCATAAATTTGATATTAATAACACCTTTAACCTAACAGTTAAATCTGGGCAAAGCGAACCCAGAAAAATATTAAGCAAAATTTTATTTCCACTTTGTCTAGGCTATCAACTACCGGGAGATACAACAATTAAAAACCCTTATTACAAAAACCCTATTACTTTAAACAAAATTAATTTTTTGTTCGATTATTTAAAAAAGAAAGGGTGGAAAAAAGGCCTTGATATGGGTTACCATTATTTAGATTCTTACGAGAAAACTGGAATTATTGGCTATGGAGGTTCTATGGGAAACAACTTACTCCCATATGGATTGTCTGTGTTTTTAATGAAAAAGGAGCTGACAGAAAACAAATTATTAAATGAAAAGCTGGAAATGCTTGACTGGGTGTCTAACACTGTAGGTCTCAAATATGATTTTCCTGTACTTTGGCAAGAAACTGGCTATAATTGTGATGGCGTGCGTTCTATGTTTAATGTTCGCCTTTGCTATATTTTAAGCTTGCCAGAAAATCACCCTAACCGCCTGCATGAAATGATATTTTTATCAAAGCTACTTGATAAATCTCTTCAAATTTCAAATGGTTGGGCAGACCTTATCAAATCTGATTATTTAGGGTATCATCATAAAGGCGCCTACCTTAACGCCTATGCCCCAGATGCTTTCCATACAGCTTCATTAATGATTTACCTTTTAGAAGGGTCTGCATTTCAGGTAAGCAAAAAGGCTATTGATAATCTTTCAAAAGCAATTCTTACAACTCGCATATATTCCAATAAATATGATATTCCACGTGGGCTTAGTGGGAGGTTTCCAACATATTTAACTATTCTACAGAATCACTTACCCTCTTTTTTATACGTAGCTAATAATAAAAACCCTGTTCAACATGAGCTTAAATCTGCCTTTATGCGACTTTGGGATCCTACAAACAAAAATTTTAATACTGCATTTTTAAAACAGGTAGAATGTCAAATAATGTACCATGGTTCTGTAGGGGCAATAGAACACACCCTAAACGCTCTTGAGGAAAATATAACACCTGAAATTTCTCCTAATGGTTATTGGTACTTCCCATCTGGAGGCTTAACCATTTACAGACAAAATGATTGGATGGCCTCATGGAAAGGCATAAGTAAATATATATGGGATTTTGAGATTGGTAATCAACAAAATCTTTTTGGCAGGTTTGCAAGTGCTGGAACACTTAGAATTTATGCTTCAGGCAATCCTATATCAGCTATAGAAAGTGGTTATGGGGTAAAAGGCTGGAATTGGGCCAACTTACCTGGAGCCACAACTTTTGACTTACCTGCTGAAAAGTTAAAATCGAAAACAATGCGCCACTTTAGTCCAGAAAGTTTTTTAGGTGGTGTAAACCTAAATGGTAAATACGGTGTAAGTGGTTTAAACTACAATGACCCTTTAGGTAAACTTAAAGCCAATAAAACCGTTTTCTTTTTTGAGGATTATATCGTCTGTTTAGGTAGCGATATCTTTGGTCAAAACAACAAAGCAAATGTTCAAACAACTCTAACCCAATTAAGTTTAGAGAATAGGAACGTAAGAACTTTATTTGGAAAAAAAAACATAAAAGGATTTAACTCTAAAATTGTATGCTCTAACAAATATCCCATTAGTTATATAGATGCTAAGAGACATGCTTATTATATTTTATCTAAAGATACTATATTATTTGAACGTAAAAAACAAACAAACCCTTTGCACGATGGAAAAAAGTTAGCTAAGGGTAATTTTGAAACCTGTAGGATTATACATGGAACAAATCCTCAGGGAAGTAACTATCAATATGCAATTCAAGTAAATGGTGGAAATAAGGGAGCTAAAAACTTAGCTAAAAATTTTGATAAACTGTTTAAAATTCAACGCAATGATAGCGTTGCTCACATTGCTTCTTATTTACCCCAACATATTACAGGGTATGCCATTCGTAAAGCTAATATTATATTGGGCGACACCTTATTATTATCATCTAACAAGCCTTGTTTGGTTATGCTAAAAAACAAGCAAAAAGGCAGAATTTCTTTGTCTATTAGTAACCCTGAATTGGGTAAAATAGATCAAGGCTTAGATTATTACAAAATAAAAACAAGAGCACTGTGGCACGCCAAAAGCACCAAAAAACCAGTAGAGCTTACCTTAAAAGGGTACTGGGATTTAACAGAAACCAATTCTAAAATTAGTGTTGAAATAAATAAAAATGAAAAAATAACAGTTATTACGTTTGACTGTTTCGACAGTAAAACTATTGAAGCAAAACTAGTGGAAAACTAATTGACTATACTGAAAAATTAAACCTTTAACCAAA
>Ga0209555_10001604_pt1 | contig 17160 bp, 16 predicted proteins | sample SaaInl85LU_5_DNA_FD_184643 | JGI IMG/M metagenome (GOLD analysis project Ga0209555, IMG submission 184643) | Marine microbial communities from expanding oxygen minimum zones in the Saanich Inlet - ESP_85LU_5_DNA (SPAdes) (version 2) | ecosystem: Environmental > Aquatic > Marine > Intertidal... | reverse complement strand
AGGTGTAGGTCGACAGGGAGGTCGTTGCTCTCGATAGCTTGTTATCGATAACTGTCATGGCATTACGATTGGGTTCGTAACTGTAGTCGACAGTGTGCTGTGGTGCGGTTAATGATGCAAGCAGATTACTATTGGGCTCGTAGGCGTAGGTAAAGGTGTCGGTGACGGTTTGGAGACGACTGGTGGTTTCGTAGCCGTAGGTGGCGGACGACACGGAGGTCGTCCCTCCAGAATCGAAGAGATCGTATCCCGTAGGACACTTCATGAAAGGCTACTCGGCAGGGTATGCGTCCCACGACGACACCATCACGCTAAAGAGCAGCGAGGTATTTGAAATGATCGAGCCGTGATTTACCGATTTCTCCGAAAAACGTGAAACATACGGTGGCAATGCGCCTAGTGCCAAAAGCAGACGTGAAGCTCTGCGCTCTAGATTAGGATTAAGGTCCAGAAGTATAAAGTGGTTGCGACGGATGCGCACCCTTCCAGCAAACAGTCTAGGGGATAATCGGCAAGACAGCTGGGACCAAGCCAATCGCTACCGTGCCAAGAACGAGTGCCCCTAACATCAAACGATCCGTAATTAAAAACGAAACCGATTCAGGCGCTTCACTCTCGACCATTTGTGCACCAAAATAGCATTCACGTATCCAACCAAAATAATAATAGATCGAGATCACTACGCCAATCACGGACACAGCGAGTAAACCGTAAAGCCCTGCTTGAAAGGCTGCCACGAAGAGAAACAACTTTCCGATAAAGCCACCGAGTGGCGGAATGCCTGCGAGGGAACCGAGTCCACATGCAAGTATGCCGCTCAAAAAGGGGCGTCTGCGGGCGAGGTCTTGATAATGCTCTAGCTCTTGGTTGGCGTCTGCAGAATCGGCAAGGTGTGCCATCACTCCAAACACTGCGAAGGATGCGAGCAAGTAAGTCACTAGATAAAAAATCACGGCATAAACCGCCCAATCGATTGTCAAAGCCGCGATCACACCAACCAGTAAATAACCGGCGTGTGCGATACCCGACAGCCCCATCAAGCGCTTCACATTACGCTGTGTGACTGCAGTGATATTCCCAAAAAGAATTGTCACGGCGGCGATTACAGAAAGCACTGGAACCAAAAATTCTGACAAACCAGCAAGGGGTCCAGTGAGTAATTTCAAGAGAACGATGAAACCAGCAGCCTTTGATGCCACCGCTAGATACGCTGTCACCGGAGTCGGGGCGCCTTGATACACGTCTGGCACCCAAATTTGAAAGGGCACCGCGCCGATCTTGAAACACACCCCAGCAATAACGAGCAAGGCGCCGACTTTCACTAGCAGGTTATCTGCGTTTAAATTGATAAAATGCGCTAGCTCTCCATAAGCGAGCGAGTCATGGCTCGAACCAGCCAATTCCGGATTTCCCGCGGCTCCGTAGAGTAGGACGATACCAAACAGCAAAATCCCAGAACTCAATGCCCCCAGCACCAAGTATTTGAGCCCAGCCTCTAAGGACAGCGAATTGTTCCGGCAATAAGCAACTAATACGTAAAATGCAACAGTCACCGTTTCGAGCGCAACAAAGAGCATCACAAAATGCGCACTCTGCACGAGAAGCATCATCGCCGCAGCTATAATGATCACCAAGTGGTAAAACTCAGTCTTCGCTAATGTCTGCTTGGATAGATAGATCTGCCCTAAATAACAAACGAGTATCGAACAGACTAAAAAGAAAGCACGCATCATATGAGTGACATCCGTCTGTTCAATCATACCGCTAAAGTAGCTTTTCACGTCACCGCCATAGCTGCAACCTGCGGTAACAAGAATCACTAAGATCAAAGCCTGCCCCCACATCGCGAGACGTGGGATCAAGCTCTGGGCACTTTTCTTCGGTAAGACCATCTCAGCGCCAAGCATACCGAGTGCGAGGATCGCCAGCATGATCTCGGGGATGATGACCGTCCATTCATTGGTCGCGGTGAAACCGCGTAAAAATTCTGCAAGAAGATCGTTCATTAGTGTGTAAGCTCCTTATGTCCATGCGTTGTTGAAGGAAGTGCAATTGCCTCGTGATGAGGCAATGTATCTTGAACAGGATACAGATTCGTCAATTCGCTATTAACGTTGTCCGAAAGTAAACGTGGAAACAATCCAGTGATCACCAAGGCTACAATCAAAACCAAGGCAGGCAGCTTCTCACTTAGCTTCATATCGACCACGGAGTCACTCTCTAGATGTGCAGCGAATTCCTCTTTGGGTTGACCAAAGAAAATATTTGCCACGGCACGCAGACCGTAAATCGCTGAAATAATAATACCAATTACCGCTGGTGCAACGATCCAGCGTGTATGCTGGGTTTCTGCTAAGGCAGCAAAGATCGTAAACTCACCCCAGAAATTACCAAAGCCGGGAAGTCCGATACTCGCCATCGTTCCTGCCACGAAGAATGCAGCTAAAACTGGTGCTTTCGTTGCCAAGCCTCCCATCGCCGACATATCAAATGTCTGACTACGGTGGTAGATACACGTAGCTAACATAAAGAGCAAGGCGACTGACAAGCCGTGCGCCACCATCATCAGCAAGGCTCCCCCGACCCCAACAACGGAAAACGTTGCCAGACCAAGAAACGCATAGCCCATATGCATGACTGAACTGTAACCAAGCATCATCTTCAGATCCTTCTGCGCAATCGTCACTAGGCCGATGAACAAGATATTACCGAGTGCTAGCCATACGATTAACGAGAACCAGTGCTCACCACCTGCAGGTAGCAAGGGATAGGCGATCTGTAAAAGTCCATAGAGTCCAAATTTCTTCAATACACCCGCGTGTAACATCGCCGCGCCAGAAGGAGCCACTGCGTAGCCTTTAGGTGCCCATGAATGAAACGGGAACAGGGAAACGAGGATACCAAAGCCAAAGAGTAAGAGCGCGAAGATATTACTCTGCACCGTCTCAGCAAGCGGCTTTTCGTGTAAGTAGTTCCGTAATTCCAATAGCGAAAACGAATCCACTCCACTCTGCACATACAGCGCGATCAAACCGAGCAATGAAAGCAGCGCACCAACAGTGAGATAAATCGTCATCTCAATCGCTGCACCGCGACGCCCTGCACCACCCCACATACCGATCATGATGAAGGTCGGGATCAGTGCAAACTCGTGGAAGAAATAGAAGAAAAAGACATCCACCGAAGCAAAGGTGCCCATCAAACCACCGAGCATGAACAACAAGAGTGCGAGATAGAGATTCAAGCGCTCAGCCTTCGAGTTCATCGCATACAGACCAGCTGCTAACCCGACGACGCCTGCCAATAAAAACAAGGGCAAGGAGATGGCATTTAAACCAAGGTGCAGGTAGATACCAATACTCTCAAGACCCGTTGGCGCACGGAGTTCAAAATTATATTCACCAACGAGTGAGGCATCGAAATGGCAGAAGAGGTAGATCCCAATAATCAGCGGTATACCGAAACCCAGTGCACTGATCGAGCGTAAGGCGGATGTATTGAGGCGACCACCCAGCAAAGCGATCACCCCCGAAAGCAAGGGCACGAGTATCGCAGCGAGGAGGATAAGTGAATTTGTATCGTGTTCCATCTGAACTAAAAATTAAAAGACTTAGAATAATCCGGTAGCAACGACCCAGAAGAAGATCATACCGATTAGGAACCAATACACGTAACCGTGTATATTGCCGACGTGAAGTGACTTGGAGGCCATGCTAAAGATGCCTACGACTCCTGCACTACCGCGGACAAGGACACCTTTGATGAGGAAAATATCTAGAACGCTGAGCAAATTGGCCAACCGCTGTTGTATCTTTGCAACATAGTAGCCGTAAATTTCGTCGAACCAGAGGCGTGCTTTGAGGAAACCATACACTGGCCCTGCCTTCTTTTCGAGCCGGTCCTCAGAGGCACCCCATCCATAGAAAAGTAAGGAGCACAGCAACCCGAAAATTGCGGCAAAACTACCGAGGATCGCGACCCTGAAATGCATCGCATCATATCCTGCCAGATGATGTAAGTCATCTTTACTATCGCGAATAATTTGCCCGAGTTGCTCCGGCCAAAGACTCAAATAGCCACCAGCAACCGATAGCACTGCCAAAATAATCAGTGGAAGTAACATCGCAACTCCACTCTCGTGTGCGTGCTCTGCTGCCTCCGACTTCGGCTTTCCAAAGAAAACGATCCACACTAAACGGCCCATGTAACCAGCAGTTAACAAAGCTCCAATCGTCAATAGAGTAAATAGGACGTTTCCTTGTAGTCCGGCTGCAATCAAAATCGCGTCTTTCGAGAAATAGCCAGAGAAACCATACACTCCGCACAAGGCGAGCACTCCGAGTAAAAACGTAATCGAAGTCACGGGCATCTTCTTAAAGATTCCGCCCATCTTGAAAATGTCCTGCTCGTGGTGACAGCCATGGATGATCGAGCCCGCACCGAGGAACAACAAGGCCTTAAAAAAGGCGTGTGTGATCAAGTGGAACAGTGCGATGCCAGGGTAACCTAGGCCGAAGGCAGCCGCCATGTATCCGAGCTGCGAGAGTGTCGAATACGCGAGGATTTTCTTAATGTCATTCTGCCCGTATGCACAAAAGCCTGCATAGACGGCAACCGATGTGCCAAGAATCGCAATGCCGCACAAGATGCTTTCAGGAAAGAGGAAGGTGATACGAATCAAGAAATAGACACCTGCCGCGACCATGGTGGCCGCGTGGATAAGCGCCGATACTGGAGTAGGACCCGCCATCGCGTCTGGCAACCAAACGTGTAGTGGGAACTGAGCCGATTTTCCGATAAATCCGCAAGCTAGCAGCGCTGCGATAGTGGCACTGATCAGCTCAGAATTGGCCGCGACAATCCCTTGCATTTCGCTAAGGTTCGTCGTGCCGAAATGCCAGTAGGCGTAAACGATACCAACGAGGAAACCGAGGTCACCGATACGATTCACAATAAATGCTTTTTTCGCTGCGGCAGCTGCTTCCTCTGTATCTAAATAGTGTCCAATCAACATATAGGAGCTGAAACCAACAAGCTCCCAGAAGATAAAGATCATGATCAAGTTATCGGCCAGAATGATGCCCAGCATCGAGAACATGAAAATGGAAAGACCACCGAAGAAACGAGCGCGTGCTTTATCATCCGCCATGTAGCCGAGGCTGAACACGTGAATCAAAAAGCCGACGAAAGCCACCATCGTGAGCATCGTCGCCGAGGTGCCATCAAACAGAAAGCCCATCGACACATTGAAGTTGCCAAAGGTCAGCCAGTCCCAGGAAGCGACCACGCCCTCGCCCATGCCGCGAATCGCGAGCACAGTGAACACAAAAATGGCTGCGGCGGCCGCGACAGATACATACGATGCAAGTGCACCACGACGACGCAAAAAGAAGGCGATCAAGGCAGCCGAAGCGAGCGGTGTGAGCAGTGCGAAGAGAAGTGATTGAGTAGCAGTCATGGTTCTTAGCGACTCAGAGCGTTCAATTGATCGACCATCACCGATTGACGACGGCGGAAGAGTGCAACGATAATTGCGAGGCCTACGGCGACCTCAGCAGCCGCCACAGTGATAATGAAAAAGACGAAGATATTACCGTCCATCGTTCCGTTATAACGAGAGAAGGCAACGAGTGCTATGTTCACCGCGTTGAGCATGAGCTCCAGCGACATGTAAATCACTAGCGTATTCCTACGTAAGATAACTCCGAGCAACCCGATCGCAAAAAGCAATCCAGAGACGAGGAGAAAAGCATTTAGTCCGATAGTCATGTGTTAATAGCTAATAAATAATGAATAATGACTAACCTTGTTCAGGTTCATTCTTCTTGGAGACAACGATCACGCCGATCATTGCAGCGAGAAGAAGGAAACCAGCCACTTGAAACGGCAGCATATACTTAGTGAATAAGCTGTAGCCGAAAGATTTGGTTGATGTGGTGAAAGGAATACCGACGCCCTCGCCTGTTGGATTTTCCATCACTGGCAGTAAGCTCGGCTCAGGCAAATGGTTGCCGCCGAGGAATGCTGAACAAACGAGGACAACGATAAGTCCGAAACCGATGATCGAAGCACCCAGTGTCATCTTATCTTTTAAGTAGCTCTTCTCACTCTTATCGACATCCAGCAACATGATGATAAAAAGGAACAGCACCATAACCGCGCCTGCATACACAAGCACTTGAAGGATCGCGAGGAAGTATGCTTCTAACAAAACAAAGAGCGCTGCCGTGCCAACGAAGGAGACGATCATCGCCATCGCGCAATTCACCGCGTTCGGGCTGATCACCATCACAAAGGCGGAAATCAGCACGCTCGCTGCAAATACATAAAAGAGTATGTCTATCATGGAATTAGTAATTAATTATTAGTAATGACACAGTATCAGTGCGCATTGCCGTGTTCTTCGGCAGCTTTCTTCTTGTCCCACTTATAATGTTTATCCGGCAAGGTGCCGCCGAGTTCATACAGCTTCTGTTTATTGTTCACCATTTCATCACGGCTGTAGCCGGAGAGAGAAAACACATCTTGAAGGAAAATCGCCTCTTCAGGGCAGACTTCTTGGCACAGACCGCAGTAAATGCAGCGAAGCATATTAATATCAAACTCCTTGGGTGCCTTCTCCACGTGCGCGCGATCAGGTTCTGCTTCGGCATCGATCTCACCGGGTGTAATGCGAATTGCTTTCGGCGGGCAGACGAATTCACAAAGTTGGCAAGAGACGCACTTTTCGCGACCATTCGGATCTTTCACCAAAGTCGGCACACCGCGATAGTTGTCCGGTATCGAAGGGCGTTCATCTGGATACTGAAGTGTGATGTTCTTTTGAAACATGGTCTTACCTGTAGTCTTCAGACCAGTCAGAATTTGCGGTATAAAGGTCTTCTCCGCAAAGGTTAGCGGCTTTCTTTCGATAACTTTAGTCTTAGCCATAGTGATTATTGAGCGAAGTGATCGTAAGCAGCGATAAGCAAGGTGTTAAACACCAAGTTACCAATTGCGAGTGGTAGGAGGATCTTCCAGCCAAGTGACATGACTTGGTCATAGCGGAAACGTGGCAAAGTCCAACGCACCCATATAAAGAAGAAGATCATAAAGAAGACCTTGGCCATAAACCAAAGCACGGATAGCACTGCGCCGAAGGTATTGTCCGACCATGGGTCTGCGAGTCCTGGAAGAAAATTCCACCCTCCGAGGAAGAGACAGACGAACAAGGCTGAGCCCATAATGACGTGTGCATACTCAGCGACAAAGAAGAGACCAAACTTGAAGCAACCATATTCGGTATGGAAACCACCAACGAGATCGGTTTCTGATTCAGCCATATCGAATGGCAGACGGTTGGTTTCGGCAAAGACCGCGACTAGAAAGATCAATGCTGAGAGCGGCTGCCAAATCACCAACCAGAGTGTTTTCTGAGATTCAATGACACCGAAAAGCGACATACCATGTTCCGAACCAGGAGCTGCGGACCACATAAAGACAGGTAAAATCGCCAGACCCATCGCCAGCTCGTATGAGATCATTTGCGCAGACGAACGAATCGCCCCGAGGAATGGATATTTACTATTCGAAGACCAACCTGCCAGCACGATACCATACACACCGAGTGATGAGATGCCCAAAATGAAAAGCATACCAATTTCGATATTTGCGAGCACGAGAGGCTGCACGACTCCACTGGGATCGACATAGCGACCAAATGGCAACACGACCATAGTCGTGAGTGCTGGGGCTAATGCCACGACTGGCGCTAGATAATAGTAAAATTTATTTACATGCCCCGGAGTAATTTCTTCTTTAAACAGGAATTTCAAGCCATCCGCAGCGGGTTGAAAAATACCGAGTCCAGTGAGTAAGTTACCTAAGATAGGGATATGCCCAATCAAGGGAAGGCGTGTGCGATTTGGACCGACACGGCCTTGAATCCAGCTGGACACTTTACGCTCTGCGAGAACAGAGTAGCTGCAAAGCCCCATGAAGACCGAGATCATCGTTAGCGCAAAGGCGATCGGAAGTAGTATGGCGATGTAGTCCATATCGGAAAGTCTGCTTATGCTCCAGCGGGAGTGGCGTGCGCCTCCTTAAACGCGGCAGAATCGTATTTCAAATTCTTGGTTTCAACAAAAGGAAGGTCGAGAAATGCAGTCGGATCGAGCTCAAGGCCCTCTTCCGGAATACTGCGCCAACGTAGCGAATCATCAAATTGGCTGACTCCCTTCGCGATATGTTCCCATGCAGCATCGATCGAACCCGAGGGGATTTTTTCATCGGCAAGCGCCTCAGCAATATGCTCCAGCACCATGAAGTCTGATAGCACACCACGCGGCCCTGGGATTGCGGCTTTGAATCGCTGCAAGCGGAACGACTGATTGATAAAAGAGCCATCTTTCTCAAATACGGAAAGCGAAGGAATCACAATGGCCGCATCCTCACTGACTACATTTGCATGAAGCCCGATATAGATCACTTTCACCTTCTTCAATAACTCAGCAGAGATGCCCAACTGTGTGACCTCTTCGTTCACGACGAGTAAAGTATCCACAGCGCCCGATTCGATTTGCTGAGCGACTGCGCTGAGATCTGCGTCCGGCAAATGATCGACTAAACCATTCACTAATGCACCGCGCAGGTTCGGGCTACGGTCTTCGGATTGCAGAATGCCATCCGTTGCCCCGTAATGACTGACGAGCGATACCGTGGCCTCACTACGATCTGCGATTGCCTTGCAATAAAACTGCTCCTCAACCGAACTGTGCGGAGAAGCAATGATCGCCACTTTCCCCTCTTTCAAGAGTTTCGCAGCTGCTGCAGCGGTTTCGGCTGAGGTCTTATGCACACCATCAATGGTGTAGTGCGTGAGGCGGTCACCCACTTCGACTTCTTTGAAAAGCTCGCGGCCAGAGTCAGTCATCCAAGTATCGTTCACCGCATCATTACGACGGGGTGTAATTCGATAAATCTTACCTTCACGGCTCCAAATCTCTGTATTCGCGCCAACACTACTTTCGGTGCAAATACTGTGTGTGCGTTTAAGGAACCAAACACGCATCTTGAAACGAAAATCTGTGCTAGTGAGCGCGCCGACTGGACAAATATCCACAGTATTCAGCGAGTAATTGTTCTCAAGTTCCTTACCGGGGAAGCACGTCAATGTAGAATACGTGCCACGGTCGACAAATCCAAGCACGTCATCCTTGGCAATTTCCTTACTAAAACGAATACAACGTGAGCAAAGGATGCAGCGCTCGTCATCGAGTGTGACCCGTGAACCAAGCCTTGTGCGCTTGGGCTTTACATTCTTTTGCTCAATAAAGCGACTGTAGCCACGACCATGCTCGGCTGAAAACTCTTGTAGTCGGCACTCCCCTGCTTGGTCACAAATCGGGCAATCCAAGGGGTGATTGATCAATAAAAACTCAGTCACACCATTGCGTGACTCTTTAACCATCTCGGAGTTTGTGCGGATATGCATGCCAGGAGCGGCATTGGTCGCGCAACCGATTGTCGGTTTCGGCATCCAGCCAATTTTTTGCACACCATTCTCGTCGAGAACAGCCTCACCCGTCGCGCGGTCACGCATTGGCATGCCCATCTCGACCATGCACATACGGCAGTTGCCCGCGATACTGAGCTTTGGGTGGTAACAATAGTGTGGCACTTCCTTGCCCTTCCCCACCATCTTCACGGCCTCGATAATGTTAGTGCCCTTAGGCACGTCCACATCTTCTCCGTCGATGTTGATGGTTACGTAATCTACAACGCTGTCTACCTTCATGGTCTTAAATCAAAGTGGTCTCCGTTGCGGCTTCTTTGCCGTCTTTACGGCGAGCAGCTTGTTCGCGAGCTTTCTCGACGAATTCGTCTTTAAACTTGGCAATAAAACTCTGCACCGGCCAAGAGGCAGCCTCGCCGAATGCGCAAATCGTGCGACCTGCGATTTGGTCGGCGATATTCTTCAGCAAGTCGGCGTCTTCTTCACGAGCATTGCCATCCACCATACGTTGGGTGACTTTACGCATCCACGGCACACCTTCACGGCATGGCGTGCACTGACCGCAACTTTCGTGTGCGTAGAAATAGTTAATATTCGCAAGCGCTTCGACCATGTCGGTCGTATCGTCCATTACGATCACACCACCGGAACCCGACATCGAACCGACGGCCATCAAGCTATCAAAATCCATAGGGATATCTTCAATGCCCCAGTCAAACTCGGTGCCGTCTTTAAGCTTACCGGTAAAACGCTCATCCGCTCGCAGGATCTTTGCCGAGGAACCACCGGGGATAACCGCCTTGAGTTTACGACCTGGCTTCAAGCCTCCACAGACATCGTATATCAATTCACCCAGCGTGACGGCAGAGCATGGAAACTCATAGTAACCAGGCTTCTGCACATGACCCGATACACACCAGATACGTGTGCCCGTATTCCCGGGAGTGCCAATTTCAGAGAAACCTTTGCCGCCCATTTCAATGATGTGTTTCACATCGCAGAGCGTTTCCACGTTGTTCACGATCGTTGGGCACTGATATAGTCCAAGTGCGGCGGGGAAATATGGGGGTTTGATACGTGGATTCGCACGATTGCCCTCGATCGATTCGATCAAGCCAGTTTCTTCGCCACAGATGTAGGCACCCGCACCTCGGTGCACGATAATATCGCAGGAGTAACCAGAACCGAGAATATTGTCACCGAGCAAGTTCTTCTCACGTGCTTCTTCGATCGCACGCTCCAAAATCTTATAACCTTGGAAGAACTCACCGCGAATGTAGATGAATGCCAGCTTTGCTTGAATCGCAAATGCTGAACACATCATTCCTTCGATCAACTGATGCGGATCTTGGTGAACGATTTCACGGTCTTTAAAGGTGCCAGGCTCGGATTCGTCGCAATTACAAACTAAGTAGATGGGCTTACCTGACTTACGGTCGAGGAATTTCCATTTCATACCTGCAGGGAAACCAGCACCTCCGCGACCACGAACACCCGACTCCAATACCTCAGCACAAATGTCTTCAGGCTTCATGGTGACGGCCTTCTTCAACTGCTCGTAACCACCGTGTTTAATGTAGCAGTCGATATCGTTGGTGTAACCCGGCTCGTCAATGTGTTTGAAAATAAGCCTGTGTTGCTGATGTTCCATATTTGATGAATTAAAAATTAAGGATTAGAGGGCACCGTTTTTGAGTTTCGTCGCAAATTCTTCTGCGCTCTCTGGTGTAATGTTCGTATATTCGTCTTCGCCGACCATCACCACGGGGGCCTTGCCACAGTCCGCATGGCACTCGACATACTCAAGGGTGACTTCACCGTCTGCACTCGTGTGGCCAACTTTGCAGTTGAAAGCTTCTTCTAATTTCTTGCAGGTTTGGTATGCTCCGGCTAGCGCACAAGGAAGCGTCCGGCACACTCGAATATGGTGCCTACCAGTCGGCTCCGTGCGGAGCATCGGATAAAAAGTCACCAACTCCATGATATTAATGGGCTGTAAATCTAAACGATCCGCGATCCACTCCATAGCCTCCTTCGAAAGATAGCCCTGATCCTCCTGCACCAAATGGCACAGCGGAAGCGCGGCACTCTTCATTGTCGGATAGCGCGGCACGAGCTTGTCGATTTTTTCGATTGTTTCAGATTGTAAGTCCATGATTTCAGCGTTTCAGCGTTTCAGCGTTTCTTTTAGCGATCACACTCTCCCATAACAAAGTCGAGCGACCCAAGGATCACAGTAATATCGGTCAAATAGTGCCCTGGGATAAGCTTATCTATGATACTCAAGTTACAGAAAGAAGGGCCGCGTATCTTCAAGCGGTAAGGCACGCCACCACCCTTGGAAACGACGAAGAAACCAAGGGCACCTTTTGGGTTTTCCGCTTCGAAGTAGACCTCACCAGCGGGCACTTGTGGGCCTTCTGTCACGATCATGAAATTTTGAATCAATTCCTCCATGCTGGTTAGCACCTTCGCCTTTTGTGGGGCAAAGATCTTTTTGGCATCTTCAGCATAGTAAGCACCTTCTGGGAATTGATCGATACACTGGCGAATGATGCTCACACTTTGGCGTATTTCCTCAGCCCGCATTAAATAGCGGTCGTAGCAATCACCTGTTGTGCCGATAGGCACCTCAAAGTCATACTTCTCATAACCTAGATAAGGTTTATCCTTGCGCAAATCGAGGTCCACTCCACTGGCGCGAAGATTCGGCCCGGTCAAACCATAAGCAATCGCATCTTCTTTCGAAATTGCACCAATTCCGACTGTGCGGTCCATAAAGATACGGTTACGGGTGAGTAGCTTGTCGATTTGATCTAAGACGGGCAAAACGCCCTTACAAAATTCAAGCACACGACCAAGCCAGCCTTCTGGAATGTCACGAGCCACACCACCGATACGTGTATAGCTGGTAGTGAAACGGGCCCCTGTGAGCTCTTCGAAGAGTGTGTAGAGTTTTTCACGCTCAGTGAACGTGAACATGAAGACCGTCCATGCACCCGCATCCATACCGTAAACACCAACACCTAGAAGGTGCGAAGAGATACGCGCCAACTCACAGCAGAGCACACGAATCGCTTGACAGCGCTCAGGCACTTCAAGGTTCGCAAGCTTCTCAACTGCCATTGCATATGCAACGTTGTTGGAGAGCGGCGCAAGGTAGTCCAGTCGATCCGTATACGGCACAAACTGGTTATAAGTCATATTTTCAGCGATTTTCTCCGCACCGCGGTGGAGATAACCCAACACAGGTTCGCACTTTTTGACCACGTCACCATCCAGCTCCATTTTAAGACGAAGCACGCCGTGTGTTGTCGGGTGGGAAGGCCCGACATTGAGTGCCATCGTTTCACCTTGAAGCTCGGATTCGCCTTCGCCGACACGCGAGCCAATATCACCGATTGAAATTTCTTTGGTAGTAGCCATTGGACAAATACTAATCTGTGGGTTTCTCCTGTTTCTCACTCCAGCTCTCATCCTTTGCGGACGGCTCAGTCTGGCTCATCGGCCCATCACCTGAAGAAGTGAAAGGTCCGCCCATCATCGGAGCGGGCAAGACACTGGCACCCGTTGCTTCAGCGACATCATCAGCTGGCAAGGGTGTTTCGATACCTGCCAATGGGAAATCTTTGCGAAGAGGATGATACGGATAGCTGTCCCACATTAAAATGCGGGTCAAGTCTGGATGGCCCTCATAGCGAATACCGAACAAATCGTATGTTTCACGCTCGTGCCAGTTGGCAGAAGCAAACAAGCCCGCCAGGCTAGGCAAGCTCGGGTTAAAATCATCGGGACAGTCGACCGCCACGCGTAAGTAATCGTGTTTGGTAGTCGATAAGAAATGGTAGAAGCCAGTAAAACGAGGGCTTTGAGCATCCCAGTCCACTGCTGTCACATCGTTCAACATGTCGTAGCCGAACTCATCACGCAAAGCGGTGCACAGCTCGATCAGTTTATCTGCCGGGCAATTCAATGCCAGATGGTCGGACGACACTCGTTCCGTTAGGTAATCGAAGCGCTCCGTTAATTGAGCCAAATCGCTCTCAGCCATGGCTTAGCTTTCCTTTCCTGCTCCAGCTAATTCCGCAGAATCAGCCTTTTCGGGGATTAAGTTTTTGACCGCACGTTCACGGCCAATCTTATCCTGCAATTTAATCATAGCGTCTAAAAGCGCTTCCGGACGTGGCGGGCAACCACTTATATAAACATCTACAGGAACGATACGGTCCACGCCCTGTAATGTCGCATACGAACGATACATGCCGCCAGTGCTCGCACAAGCGCCCATAGCCACCACCCACTTGGGTTCTGCCATTTGATCATAAATACGACGGACGACCTCCGCCATTTTGTAGGTCACCGTGCCAGCCACGATCATACAGTCTGCTTGACGAGGCGAAAATCGCATGACTTCCATCCCAAATCGCGAGATGTCGAAGCGAGAGGCACCTGCCGCCATCAGTTCGATCGCGCAACAAGCAAGCCCCATAGGCATCGGCCAAACCGAGTGCTTACGGATCCAATTGATGACAGCATCCGCTTGAGTGACAATGATTTCACCCTCCACTTTACTATCGTAGGCTACGTTTTGATTTTGCATGCTAATTTCAGTGCCAGTTAATAGGCGTCCTAAAAAACCTCAGAACTTACTTTGCACCCTTTTCCATGCAAGCTACAATTTGATTTTGTGGAGCTTCAGTCTACAAATGTCGTAATTAGAGACAATCAACAGCACAAGAGAACCGATCGCCTCGAATTACAACTGAAACGGCAAATTCATGTTGCTGCCGCACAGAATTCCAATTTACTCGAAATTTCGCATCTTTCAGCATTTCAGATTTTCAGCATTTCAGATTTTCAGCTTTCAAAAAAAATGCCTACTTACGTTTACCAAGAAATACTCCCAGACGGATCCGATGGCGAAGCCTTCGAGTATATTCAGCGCATGGCGGATACTCCGCTAAAGTCTCATCCTAAGACAGGTAATCCAGTCCGTAAGGTGTTTCACGCTCCCAACGTCTCCAGTAAATACACAGAAGGCGCCACAAAGAGCAAATTAACTGACGAAAACGTCGAAAAAAACGGCTTCACCCGCTACGAGAAAGATAAATTGACGGGCAAATATCACAAAACTGCAGGTAAAGATAAGCGCGCTCCTGAAGTCGTCGATGCCAACAAGCTGAAAGACATGCAGAAGAATGGGTTGATTTAGCTTGAACAGTTCGATTCTTGCAAACCTACAGGCTTTTAACAGGATTATGGCTTAAGGTTCAAATTAACTCCAAATAAACTCCATTCCTACTTATGCTTCCAAAGGCTTCACTATACCTCGCCCTCGGTGCGATAACAGTTGCTGGCCTGCAAAGCGCTTTAATCGCGCAGACCCCAACCCATCACTAGGCCTTCAACACGGGCTTAGGCAACACAGCATTCAATTCTGGTTCTAGCAATGGCAACGACGGTGTAATAACAGATGCCACCTGGGCTTCCGATGATACCCGCGACTCGTTTCTTGAATTCAATGGAAGGACTTCTTTCATCAAGCCATCACTTACGCTTCCAGCTCCGTCAAGTTCAAACGCCGAAACATAGACCGTATGGGTGCTTAATCCATCTTTTACCGAAGGACCAGCCAACAATAACGAAATCATTATTGGCAACCGAGGAAAGGCAAAAAGCACCGACGACTTCGCCAAACAAACCGTCCTAGACAACGGTCGGATGCCTTACCGCCAAGCTGGCTTGCTTGTCAGCGAATCTTTTGGAGGAATCGCTACAGATGTTTAGACTCACCTAGCCTATGTCCGTGATGGAGGCAGTGCCGTTTTCTATGTAAATGGAGCCCTTACCGGAAGCCCTTTAACGATTCCACTAGAGACTCCCACAGGACTCCCCTTCTACATCGGCGGTGAAAATGGCGCCTTACCGTCCGAGTTTTTCGAAGGCGGCATCGACGATGTAAGAATCTACGACATCGCGTTAACACAGGCTCAGATTCAAGATGGTATGGAACCGTCCCCAAAGAGGGTGGGTATCCCCGAAGCGTCGACACTGTCGCTGCTCATCGGTGCCTTGAGCCTCAGCCTTGTGATATCAAAACGGCGCCATTGAACAAATCCTAGCAGTTTGAGGGCTGCCTAGAGTTCATTGAATGGATACGTCTGCTCGGAAGGGTTTACCACTGGGGCAATTTGATCTGCGTTGTAGCGTAGTAGATAAGGGACTTTTAAGTCGTCTTCTAAATTTCGAATCCGTTCGAGAACGATTCCTTTCTGAGCATATGGATCATCAGGCAGTGTCTGATGCAATTGCTTTAAATAGTTATATGCCTCTTGGCTCTTATCCATCTGACGTAACAAATCAGCATAAATACGGGCTGCATAATATGGAGCTCCGGGCATTTCAGCAGCCTTTAAAAACCATTTTGCAGCATTCGGTATATCTTTCAGCCGGTTGAGGTAGATCTGACCGGTCTCTAAAACCAGCTTAGGGCTGTCGGGGTGAAATTCACGCGCCCGCGCTAACAATTGAAACGCCTGCTCTGCTTGTTCTACATCAAGGTCTCTCTGGCGCTCTTCGGAAACGACATCGTAGCCACCCTCTTCATCAATACGCCAGTGTGGCACATCGTATGCGACTATACGTGAACTATTTACCCAGAAAAACTCTGGGCGCGGGTCAAGTGTCGTCACCAATCGGATCATCGCATCAAGCTTTGCACGATCGCGACGCTGCCAGACGGCATTCATCCGAATCCACGTAAAGTCTGCCATTATCGTGCGAAATCCACCGAGCACACCAAGCACTAGACCCTGCCCCAAGGCTCCTTCAACGGCCTGTAAATTCAACTCTGGCTGCCCTGCCTTGACCTCTGTCCATGCGGGCGACTCTACGGGCCTTAATACAACACCGAGCAAAAGTAATACGGCACAAGTCACCGATATGCGACGTAATCGCAGCACGAGTGGATGCTGTGAAAGTGGGCTTTGCATACACTAAATCTCTCGACGTCTAAAGTTCACTTGGCCCAACAGTATGAACGCGACCGTATAAACCAGCGCATAAGCTGTAATCTGTAGCAAAGTGACTGTGGGCAAACCTTGCTCAACATTAAATACCAACTGCTCTCCCACATTGAATAGCTGAAAATTCGGAAAGATCAAACCAAGCACTTTCACCAGCCAGCTACCGACACCTGCTTCCATACTCGAATACGCATCTCGGGCAATATATTGCAGCTGACAAATAATCAGAACGAAAAAAGACACCACTATAGTGTAAAGGTTCGTATTTGAAAAACTAGCGACGAAAAGTGTGATTGCTGCCAGCACACCAAACTTCAACCACTGTAAAAAACCAAAGATAAAGATATCCCCATAACGAATCAAGCGCCCCTCCGTAAACTCATCGCCAAGTCGAGCCATCAACTCCGTCTCACGCCAATAGAGCATACCTGCTAGCACAATTGAGATAACCAGCGTGAAGCATAGCATGAGCATGTGCGCACCCAAGAATTTACCAGCTAGAAATTCCAACTTGTAAACTGGCTTGGCCAACATCGTCAGCGCGGTGCGGTTTTCGATCTCATTAAAAAACAACTGCGTCGTCGCGGTAATAGACAAGATCGAGCCAAAGAAAAACAACGCTCCAAACCCAAAATCCGTAAT
>Ga0209555_10001602_pt1 | contig 17167 bp, 20 predicted proteins | sample SaaInl85LU_5_DNA_FD_184643 | JGI IMG/M metagenome (GOLD analysis project Ga0209555, IMG submission 184643) | Marine microbial communities from expanding oxygen minimum zones in the Saanich Inlet - ESP_85LU_5_DNA (SPAdes) (version 2) | ecosystem: Environmental > Aquatic > Marine > Intertidal... | reverse complement strand
GAGCACGCAGATCAAGTCATAGACTTCGTCAAAGGCGACGCCAAAGCTAAAGCCAAACAGTTCTTGCTGTATAGCTTGCCGATGATTTCGATAGTGAACACCGCCAAGAAAGCAGGGATCAAAGGTGCTGACACCCTATTTGACCTTATGGAGCGGCAACGCGGTGCAATGAACAAGTCAGACCAAGAAGTCGAAGGCGCGCTGAAGAGCGTGTCTGACTGGGCACGTGCCAACAAAGACAAGGTTAAGGCTCTGGACACCGTAGTCTACACCAGCACTATTGAGCAGGTTGACCCATCAAAACCGGTGGGTGCCTACAAGGACAACCCTGAGAAACTGAAAGCATGGAAAGCCATGCGTGCTGACTGGCGCAAGCTAGACACTGACGGGCACAAAGTTTATGGGCAGATGCGCGACTCGTACAAGAAACAGTACTTGAAGATGAAGGACGTGATCTTCGGTAAGCTGGACGACACCAAAGAACTCAGCGATGAGTCCCGGGATAAACTCAAGAAGCAGGTGTATGCACGGTTGTTCGAGACCGGCACCATCGAACCTTACTTCCCACTGACACGTTCTGGTGACTACTGGCTGTCCTACACCGCGGCAGATGGAGAGTTTTACGTCGAAGCGTTCCAGACCCGAAACGCACGGGAGCGTGCGATGAAGGACCTCAAAGCCGACAAGGGCGTCAAGAACGTAGAGCCGTTCGTCAACATCAGCAACGTCAACTACGCACGAGCACCGGAAGGTTCTTTCGTTAAAGAGACACTGCGTACCCTCGACGCCAACGGCGTGGACCCAAAAGTCAAAGAAGAACTCATGCGGTTGTTCGTAGAGACACTGCCTGAAACATCTTTTGCTAAGGCATTACAACGGCGTAAAGGTACACCGGGCTACGAAGAAGACGCCATTGACGCATTCAAGACTAAAGCGTTTGATCTTGGTCGGCAGGTGGAACGCCTGCGGTATAGCTCTAAAATACGTGAGCTTGAGGCAAGTCTCGTCGACGACAACCGTGGTGTGCTGACGGAAGAGAACAAGTACATACTAGATGAAATCAACGCTCGCGCAGAGTTTGCACGGAACCCACCAAAAGACGCGCTGGCGCAGAACCTAAACCGCGGTGCGTTCTTGTTCACGCTTGGCTTCAACGTCTCATCGGCGTTGGTCAACACATCACAACTTCCTATGGTGGTGTACCCAATGTTGGCCGGAAAGCACGGATATGGCGCAGCTGGGCGCGCGATTCGTACCGCAACGAAATTGTTTGCAAGTAGTGGGTTCAACCGCAAGAGCGACATGATCGCTCCGTTCGGTGATGAGAAGAACATCAAAGTCCGCGCTATGCCAAGCATCGACAACTACTTCGAACTGGATGCAAACGGGGACTATGTGATCCGCAAAGACATCGAACTCGACCCAGAGATGCGTGCAGAAGTTGAAGAGATCAAACCACTCATGCAGTTGATGGCAGAACGTGGGCATCTTAACCGCTCCTTGATCGCTGATACCCTTGGGCTTGACGCATCAGGACGTAAGCGTAGTGCGGTTGATTATGTATCGTCACTCGGTGCTACGTTCTTCCACAACGCAGAAGTCTTCAACCGTCAGGTCACTGCCATGACCGCGTATAAGTTGGAGTTAGATCGCCTAAAGACCGCGGAGCCTACACTGTCGACAACAGAGCGGCAGGAGAAAGCCGCGCAACAGGCGCTATACGACTCGCAGATGATGAACGGTGGCTCCGTGCTTGAGACTGCACCGCGTATCAGCCAACAAGGTATTGGTCGCGTGGCTCTTATGTATAAGACATACGGCATCCAGATGTACTACACGCTACTTAAAACAGCACGCGACGGGGTAGACGCACACTTTGCAGGTGACAAGGAGATGCGCAATGTTGCCCTGCGCCAGCTAGGTGGGGTTGTTGGTTCGACGTTCGTACTTGCGGGGGCTGTCGGCTTACCGTTTGCACGGGAGATCATGCAGCTAATTGACCTCCTGTTCTTCGACGAGGAAGAAGATGACGTTGAAACAGTGGTCCGCAAAGCAATCGGCGAAGGTGTATACAAGGGCCCACTAACTGCGCTACTTGGTGTTGACCTGTCAAGCCGTATTGGTCTGTCTGGTCTGATCCTACAGGCTAACCGCTTCAACAGTGACCCATCACCAGAAGAAAGCCTGCTGTACTACGCAGGTGGCCCTGCATGGAGTACGATATCCTCGGTTATCCGCGGCATCGACAGTATGAAACAAGGTGAGATCGAGCGTGGCTTCGAGGCGGTGATGCCTTCCGGCCTTAGAAACGCTTACCAAGCGGTATTCCGCTTCCCGCGGGACGAAGGTATTCTGACGCGCCGCGGCGATCCTATCGTTGACGATCTGTCGTTCGGCGAGCTGGCTGCGAAAGCAATAGGCTTCGCCCCTGCAGAATATACTCGCACGCAGGAGATGAACCAGCAGACCAAGGGTATCGACCGTGCGGTGAACTCCAAACGCACCAAACTCCTACGTCAATACTATGTGGCTACTCGCATGGGCGACTCCGACGAGCGCAATAGCCTCATGAAGAAAATCCGCGCGTTCAACAAGCGCCACCGTACAGCACGAATCGACGGTGATTCACTACGCCGCTCAATGCGTCAGCATATGGAAACGTCTGCTACGATGTACAATGGCGTAACGCTCAGCCCCAACATGCGTAGGGCGCTAGACGAAAGCCGGAATGAATGGGATCAGGGGTTCCAGCTCTTCTAACAAAAAACCCCCGCACTAAGCGGGGGTCTAGTCTGGGAAGGAGAACATAATCGAGGAACATCCAAACACTATGTCGTGAGTACAGGTTATCACAAAATTCTCCATATGCGAACCCCAAATTTTTCGTCCTCTATTCGGATGTGGCTCTGCACTTTCCAACCCTTCTTTTTAGCTATTTTAGCTACCTGTTTCTTAGCCTCTTCGGTGTTGACACAGGGCACAAACACCGACGCACCCACCGGCATCTCGGCCCAAGACACTACAATACGTACCCCATCAGGGTGCAGATCATCAGTCTTCGGTATCGCCTTCATCGCCGCCTCCGTGCTCTAGTTCAAAGTTAACTTCGAGTACATCGGCAGCGGGTAGGTTCAGGTTCGTGCCTTTTGTTATGCGCATCTTGCGCTTTACGGCCCCCTTATCTTTAACCATATCCGACACACAGGCGGTGTAGTCTATCTGCTGCTCTATGCACCAACGCTTGAACGGTTTGACTAGGATAAACGCCTTCTTCGTATCAGTCTCGTACCGTGCCACCAACTTCGTGCGTGGGTTCATCTCGGGGATAACCAGAGACTCTATACCATCCTGCGTCGTACCACGTAGATCGCTCGTGCTCTTTATGGATAGGATGTTGCCGTTGTGCTCGGCGAAGAAGTCCGCGAGTATTTGACTAGATGATGCGCTCATGTCCTGCACCGTCATCTGATTGTGTTTGACAAGTTGTACTGCGAACTTGAACACCTCTGCCATGTCGTAGGTAAGCAGCCCGAGCTTGTTAGCCACGATCCCTGCAGTTAGTGCCTTTGTTATATATTCTGACCAGAAACGCTCTGACGACTGCATGTTACACGCTTCGTCTACACGCTTACGCACCTTGGCTTCGATCTGTGCCACAGCTTCCTTGTTGTTCATATAATACTGTACGAACACAACACCGGCTTGCCCGTAGTGTTTCTTGGCGCGGCTAGAGAACTCGTCAGTCATGGCCTTATCGCCGGTGCTGCTGAAGAACTTATCTACCCGTGCCTCTAGCACCCGTAGGGCCTCCCCTTTCGGCGCGTTTTTGTACAGCGAAATCTTTTCAATCAGGCTCATCTGCCCGGTAGAGATAGCCAAGAAACGCCATGTCCCACCCCGTGCACGTTCGACGTTAGCCCCGCCGGACATCCGGTTACGTTGGGAGCCTTCAGTGATACCGTATGCGGTGTCAGACGCCAGCTTGGGGGCGGTGTTGGTGATCTCATCTGTAGGAAACGGCAGGTTTTTGTACACTTCAGCACGGTTCATACGCGAGTTAAGCGAGTCTCGTTCCTTCAAAATTAGGTCTTCGGGGTTGCCCCACGGGGTCAGCGCCATATTCATCGCGGTCGTTTTACCTAACCCTGAGTCCTTACTGTGCAGGTGCAGCAAGCAGCCATACAGGTGCGACGTGCGCATCAGCACACTGCCGAATCCGGCGCAGACCACGAGCTGATACAGCTCCATACCGCGTTTGTTGAAGAAGTTAGCGTTCTCCTTCCAGCCCTCTAACGAACCTTTCGGCGTGAAGAAGGGAAAGGCAAACGCGGTGGCAGTAGACGCAGGGTTAAAGTCGATACGATCAGGAAATATCTCACGGTCCCCAAGAATGAACGAGGTGCCCTCGTCGTCAGACCACCCGAACTGCACGTGTGCTACTTCTGCAGCTCCCTCATGCTGCAGCTCCTCAATCCATCTAATACTGTAAGACATCAGTGCCTCCAAGTTTGAGCCCCATGCTGTAACACCTTTGGACCCGATAGCTTTTCTAAATTCATCCTTCGACGTGACCGCGATCTGCGGTACAGTGAACTCCCGCACACCGTCCTTGGGCAAGTGCAAGCGAAATACTAACATGTCTTGGTCACCATCGGTCACACGACGGACGATATATAGGTCGTTGTGATATATACACTTGTCCTCTGTATCACCGTCTGCGTTCTCAGTACGTATGTAGACGCCGCCATTAGCCCCACGGAAGAACGGCTTCGGGTAATTCGGTATTACATACACCTCGGGCTCCCCGGTGTCCGCTACAGGTTCCAACTCGATAATGTTGTCTTCTTCCGTTGCTTCTCGGGTACGCGCTCCTAACGAGATCGGGGATTTTATTTTGCCCCATAGCGGGCACCCCGTGCATACGTCAGGGTTGTATTCGTCGAACGTGCTGCACAGGTACGGCCCTTTAATGCGGTCCATCTTGTTGTACATCTCGTCGGGGGAAAACTCAGGGTGCCCCTCGGAGATACGCAGTGCTGCCTTGTCAGCATCCGTGCAGTGCTTTGCAATCGAAAGCCCTGCGCGCCACAACGGTTCCGACATTGTGGTCTGGTTCTTGTAGATGTAGGCAAGCTGGGCACAGCCCTTCCCCTTGCCAGTCTTAATCATGATGTCTTTGAAGTAGTTTTCTTTGTTGCCCATCAGTGCATCGAGCACCGCATGGCTACCGCTCATCGGCGTAAATTTCTTGGGAACTGGTATCGGGTCAGCGCCAAGCAATTCAGAAAACGTATCGAAATCTACAGGCTGGACTTCATCCAAACCGAATATGGATACCGCTGCGGGTGGGTCGCTCTTGTAGTTGTGTGTCTCTGGTACGCGTAGGATGCGTGCAATATCCGCAGTCACAGCGGGGTCGGCGTCGAACCCGTGTTTAGCGCACAGCGCCTTGAGTCGTTCTGCTACAGGCTCCCACTCGGTGCAGGACACGTCCTCGCTCAGGGGCCAGTATACGTGCACCCCCCGTCCAGAATTGACAGTGATTGGTCGCGGTAGGCTTAACGTCTTACAGAACTTACGCAGTGCCTTGATAGCATCTAGCTGCGTGGGGAACTCTTTGCTCGGCCCACAGTCTAAGTCCATAAAGAACGCGCGCATCTTTAACGCGTCCTCTTTCTTGCGTGATCCCGCTTCGCCGAAAGTAGCCAGTGCAAAGTACGCATCGTAGCCGTTGTCGTCGAAGTCCCGCGCAGCGTCCACCACATGGTCTATGCTGCTATAGAATTTTTGTTTGCGTTGCCCTGCCTTGTTGGCGGCAAACACGCAGTACCAACCCTCGTGGGCGACTACGCTTCGTAGAAATCTTTTTATTTGCATTGCTCTTGCCCATGAAAGAAGTGCCGTGGCCTGTTACAGCCACGGCGTCCATTGATTACTCGTCGTCGTCCCACGCATCAACGAGATCACCGAGGTCATTATCTGAGGCTTTTACCTCTTCTTTTTTGCTGACCTTCTTGGGTTCTTCCACAGGGGTATTGTCTTCTACCGGCGCGGCTGCTTTCTTCTCCAACACGTTGTTGGATTTCTTGGGTGCAGCTTGCCCTGCCACCTTGTCGCTCTGGGCTACACTAAATGTAATAGCTTTTTGAACATCGGCGTGCTCACGAAGCTCGATTACTTCTTTCAGCTCGGCCTCGTCCAGAGGGCGCGCCGCCTTAAAAAACAACTTCGGTACGTCGCTGTTATCGTCGAAGTACATCTGCGTCACTACAGCAGAGGGCGGCGCTTTGTGCGCGTTCAAGTAGTTGGCGTACGCCTGCATTGGCATCTTACCGTCTACAGCTTTACCGAACACCGATGTAGCTGACAGCTGCGCTTGGTACACTTTATCGTAGCTGCCTTCTAGTGCGACAGCGACACGTTGCGCAAAACGACAGGCACGTGTTTCGCCTTGGCCTGAGCCACGTACGTTCATGGGGCAGTCAGCGCAGCGTGACGCTTGGCGCTGATCTTGCGGTACGTCTGACGCGGGGGTCTGTGTATCAGCAGACCAGCATGTCGGGCCCGATGGGTTCTCAGGGTCGTACGTCCCCGCGTAGTATGACCGCGAAATCTTAGCCGCATCCAAGATAACGACGTTCAAAGAGCCGCTGCTGTTGACGTTAACTTGCTCGCCACCAACTAGCTCACGGAAGCGTCCACCACGGAAGCTGATCCGGCGCATACCGCCACCACCTGCACCACCTGCCAAGTTATCAGCAGTTGATTGCAGTGATTTGAACAGGTCACTGTTCACAAGGCTGTTGCCTTTAAATAAGTCTAGTTCACTCATTGTGTGTTCTCCTTACACATCTTCGTCAGCATCGAAATTAAACTCGAGCTGATCTTCTTCTGGATTGTTTGATGTTACTACCACTGAGCCTACGGCCCCTGTGGCTGACACGACTTCTACGCCATGCTCTTCTCCCTCGCCGTCTCTCTCCATGCCAGTAAGCGCATCGGCTACAGCATCACGATTGAAGCGGTAAGTATTCCCAAGCCCGATATAAGTTGTTTCGGGGATGTGCCCCTGCCGAACCCATGAACGGATGGTCGATACTGACACGTGAAAGTACTGCGCCAGATTTTCAATAGTCACAAACGGACTTTTGTCTTTAGTCATTTTTTCCTCACTGAGATTGCATATTCAGAATCTACATTGAGTCCCGGAGGTAGTGTGTCGGGGTTCTCCTCGAGAAACTGTTTTAGGTTGGCTTGATTGAGGCGCTTGTCCAAGAACTCAGGCACTTCGTGGTCGAGGATGAACTTGTGCATCGACTCCCAATCGCTCGTCCAATACCGCTTCTTCACTGTGCGGTAGAACAAGCCTTCTCCTGTGCGAACACTTTCGACGTTTTGATCCTTGCAGTAGTCAAGCAAGGCGCGCTTCACTTTATCTTGTTGAGCCTTCAACGCATCGTCTTCTTCTTTAAACGCAGCTGAAATCTTCGCGCGCTTATCTCGTATTCTGATGTACGTACGCGTCAGTTTCTCAACAGGAATATTATCATTGCTCATGACGTTCTCCTTTAGTTAGACCTAACATCTACTACCAACCAGTGGGCTAGTCAAGTATTTGTTTGTATAAGTCGATAATTTGTGAGTGTACGTTAATTCTGTTGTTAAGCAATGCGTACACGTGTTTTTCTACAGCAGAACCTTGTAGCTGAATCACAGTACATGGATGCCGTTGTCCCGACCGGTGCACCCGCGCGTTTGCTTGCGCATATGTCTCAAGTGAGGAAGTAGGCCCCCACCATACAACAGTGTTCGCCGCGGTTAAAGTCACACCATGTGCTGCTGATTGAGGTTGGATCACCAATATCTTGGGGTCAGGCTGTTCTTGGAACCGTTTGAATATCTCTGTGCGCTTGGATGCGGGTACGTCGCCGCGAATCACTTCTGCGGTATATCCGTCTTTGCGCAGTCGTTGCACGAGGATGTCGATGGTGTGCTTGAACGGTACAAAGATTAGAACCTTTTGGCTGCTCTCGTCGATAGCTTCCCGCAACACGTTGTATCTGTTTTTGATGTCAAACTCTAACGTGCTTCCATCATCCGTATAGACTGCACCGGCGCTGATCTGCAGTAGCTTGTTCATAGCAATGGCTGCGTTGGATGCCGTCACCTCTTCCCCTGCCGCTTCCATGACAAGCCGGTTCTTCAGTTCGGTGTAATACTTCTTCTGTTGACGCGTTAACTCCACGGCACGCTTAACGTATGTCATCTCTGGCAGGTCGAGGCACTCTTCTTTAGTATACCTGATGGCGGGTTGTAGTGCGGCGTATACAGTCTGCGTGGCGTTCTCCTTGGGCATCCACTTGAACTGCGTTATCTTGCGCATGACTTGATCGCGGAACGAGCCAAAGAATCTCGGCACCCCAGTAGGGTTGACCAGCTTGGCGATACCATATGCGTCTAGTGGTGACTGTGCAGCGGGTGTCCCTGTCATCATCCAGAGCCATGTGTCTTCGTTGACCAGCCGGTTCAGGCACTTCCAACGCTTACTCTGTGCGTTCTTGTAGTGTGTTGCCTCGTCGATGATTATGAGATCGAACCCACCGTTGCGTATATCTTCCTCTACGATCTCCACACCGTCATAGTTAATCACTACAAAGTCAGCGCCACCGTTGATAATCTTCTTACGCTTAGCAGCAGCGCCGTGCGCCACGTCCACCGTGCGGTGCATCGCTACATCAAACAAGTCAGCACGCCACGCCGAATCCATAATGGATAGGGGGCAGACCACCAATGCGCGTCGTACCTTACCTTGCTTCATCAGGAAGTCCGCGGCCCAGATAGCTGACGCGGTCTTGCCCGTACCTTGCTCGTTGAAACAGAACGCTCTGCGGTTCAGGGTGAGGAACGAGGCTGTGGTAAGTTGGTGATCCATAGGCTTAAAGCGCCCCGGCCAGTCATATCGTTTTACGATGGGTGACGGTGCGTGGAGCCCCATACTCCGCAGGGTATGTACTTCGTCGATACCCCAATGCACAGCGACTTCATTATTCCCCGTAGCCTTGCTCTTTGGGATAGTTGTAAGGACACGGTTGGGATTGCGTAGCTTTAACAGCAACGCCTTATCGTTGATCGTCTTCATGTTCTCTCCTCGCAGCGGTTACCCGCGTGTTAGTGGTGCACTAACGTTTCTTGCCTTTGCTCAAGGCGCCACCTGCCGCACGGTTCTTCTTGCGACTCTGAATAGTGTATCCGTTCTTATTGGTGCCACCACGTGACAACGGCTTCTTGTGTGCGATGTCCTTGCCTTCACGCTTGTCGGCTACGCCGTTCTTGTTGGCATCTTTGCCTGTCTTATCTACTTTGCGTCTAGCCTTCTGGCGTTCCATGCGGTCTTCGTGTTCGCCGCGCTTCTTCTGCTGCTCGTACTCTTTCTTGTACGGACGAGGCTTCTTTGTGTATGGCATATCAGTTTGCTCCGTTGTGAGTGCATTCTTTAACCGGGCAGTGGCGCCGACATAGGCCGCTAGGCTTCGGGTTCCACACATCCACCTCGAATGCTTTTTTCATCATACCATGCTTTGAGAGCCATTTCTTCCACAATTCTTCTTTGTCAAAGGTGGTGTACTTGTCCTTGACCAAGTCGCCTGCGACTACGAACAGCAACCCTGCGCGTATTTTACTAATGTCGGGGAAGTGCGCGAATACAGTCAACGCCATTAACTCAAGTTGTCCTTTGTCAGCATACCGTGACGACTTGCCAGTTTTATAGTCAATCACCCATGCCATATCACCTAGTGTGTCGACGATAATTAGATCAGCGATCCCACGGAACCACACCTTATCCTTGTCAAAGAACCCGCAAGCCTCAAGGTTTTCAGTCAGCCCCATTTTACGCTCGACTAACTTAGTGCCACGCTTGGCGTTGAGGTTGTCCAGCATATTCTGTGCGAACGAGAACTTGGCAGGCAGCGGCACGTCCTTGCCGATGTAGTCCTCGGCAGCTTTATGGAAGGCGCTACCGTAGCGGATCGCTTCAGTCTCTTCGAATGGGTGCTCCTTCAACACAGTCACATGGTAGAACTGCTTAGGACAGGTCTCAAAGGCTTTTAGTTTACTGTAGGACCAAGGCGCTGCACTCATTCACATTCTCCATATGATTTGGCGGTGCCTGCTTCACAGTCGATGGGCAAACCCGTAGCCCATGTCGGTGTCCACCGCATTGCTTCCTCAACACATGCTACTGCCTCAGCGACTTCGGCGTCGGGTACACAGCATACGATTGAATCGTGTACAGTTAACACCACTTTGTATCTCTTGGCAATTCGTAACATCTGGTCACCAATGATGCACCGCGCGATGCCTTGGCACACGTTCTCCACTACTTTACCACCGTATATCTTTTTCTCTCCGGCACGGACTTTGTAGTAGTATTGCGGACCCTTCTCCTCCTCACGTGCAAAGAGGTCATGATAGAACATGGGCAATCCTGACGGGAGAATGATAGCCTTCTTCGTGGGGTCAACCGACAGCACCCCCGCTACGCCAAAGTCTAACCTATCACCCTGTGCCATGTATCGCAGCATATTCTGCGCGTTGCGCCATAGCTGGCTTATCTTCCAGTTCGCATCGCGGTAGATGTTTATTACCCTACGCGCTTCGCTCAGCTCCATATCAAACCCAAACGACTTCAGCTGTGCTTGGAACTTGAGCGCCCCCATACCGTAGCCTGCACCAAGGATTGTAGTCTTACCCACGAACCGTTGGTCTTTTGTCACCTCGTCCACAGGTACGCCGTAGATCGTAGATGCCATCTTCTTGTAGACATCCTCTTTGTTAGTGAACGCACTAACGAGGTCTTCTTGCTCTGCTAGCCACGCAAGTACGCGCGCTTCGATCTGTGCAGAATCCGCCTCGATCACAGTGTGGCCTTCTGGTGCGATGATCGCTTTCTTTAGCGACTTACCATTGGGTCCACGGCTTGGCAGGTTTTGCAGGTTGATCTTGTCATCCCCACCCCATCGACCAGTGTGCGCTGCGTAGTAACGGACCGGTACAGGTAGAAGCCCACGTTTAGATATATCTATAAATCTCTGAGTGCGTGTCTCTTCGAGGGTGGACTTCGTACCCATGCGCGCAGCGACAAGCGCCTGCACCCTGTCGTCCTCATGCTCTAGCAGCGCCTTAAACTCTTCGTCATTCTTGGCGAACGCAAACGTCTCCTTACCTGTGGTGGGGCTAACCTTCATCGGCGGAATTACGCCTAAACCAATCAGCATGTCTGCAAACTTGGGGTTCGACATCAGGTCTTTCTTATCAGTGATGCCTGCGTCGATCATCAACTGGTCCTTGCGGTCCTTGACGTTTTCGAGGTGCATCTCCAGCAGCCCAAGGTCCAAGTCCAATGTCGGCTCCGTGAACATACGCAGAGTCAGATCAATCAGCTTTAGTTCTTTGCGTGGAAACTTCTTCGCCATGATAGCAAACAGTTTGTACGTTAGGTCTACGTCGTTGATGCAATAGTCACCGTAGAGTGATAGGTCATGTGGGGAAAATTCTAGGCGCCGTTTGCCCAGCGCGCGGACTACTTCCGTTCCCTTAGCTCCAACACCGTATCGTTCAGCGACTTTTTTGAGGCTTGCGCTAGTCTCAACCCCATGAAGAGCACGGGCCATGTGCATAGTGTCAGCAAGAGCACGAGGGTGGATATCAAAACGCCAAGACAAGATAGCACCGTCAAACATAGTATTGTGGGCGAGTACCATACTGTTAGCCCAGTCAAACGTACTAAGGTAATCAGCGATCTGTTCTTGTGTCCCACTAGCCCACTCCGTCTCTCCGTTGTTTACTTTCACTGCGACGCCGATCACTTCGAAACGCGGGTCGCGTATGTATGCTTCTGTTGTCATCTTAGACAGTGAGTAGTCCTTGGCGTAGTAGGTCTCAAAGTCGACTGTTATCAGGTCCATTGTTGTTCTCCTTGTGCCACGGCGCTTTCGGCAGTGTTATTTTTGCTGGCGGTCTTTGACGCAGCGATGATATCTGCGCGTGCCTAATTCGTTGTGCGTCCGTCCATCGTTTATCCCGCGGTCGGTGCGCGTGTGCAGGTATGCGTTTGGTCATATGCACCTCATGTAGCGCTGGATAGTATGTAGGCTCTTCTTGGCCTGTCGATCACTTTGTGTTGACGCGTTATTAGCCACACATGCTACGCGGTACCCGTCATGAGTAAGGAAGTAGTGATCTCGTTTCTTAACCACGTCCCATTCAGTCGGTAGTTCTTTGATTGCATTGCGCAGTAGTGGGTGCACTTGTTTCGGTATATTCCGCATGGTCAAACCCCTCGTCTATTTGCCGTATACGTTCGTCGCAAATGTGCTTGATTTTCTCGTAATCTAGTCGGCGTTGCCCCGGCTTTTTACGCAGCACGCGCTTGATAATGTCTGCGTCCCATGGGTTTAATCGGTACTCTAACCAGATGTCCCACGGCTGTATGTTGCGCGTAGCATAATCACTCTCACCTACATTGTGTGTACGTGGTGACACGTTTTCTCTCCAGTCGGGGGACGATATACGGGCGATCAGCTGGTCGACAAATTTGACGCCCACCCCAGCTTCCTCTGCTATTTGGTGCGGACTTGCCTTGCGGTTGGCGAGTATATACGCCCATGTCCGTTCTTCTTCCTCGGTCATCCCTTTATCCTCTTCTTTGTTCTCTGCGCGACGTACTCGAAGTTACCCGGACCTATTCGTTTCTGCACGAGCGACACGTACCCCGCAGCGGCGGCGGCGGCGGCTTTATATTTATGCGCCCCTAGTGCGTAGACGCCACGGCAGTATATTATTTTGTCTCCGTATCGTGTCTGTTCCACCGCGGTATCAAATGCGGTTTGTTTAGACGAGTCTGAGATATCTAGCACTCGTGCCTCCAATTTAGAATTTTGGCTCATACTGTTCTCCACGTTCTTCTAATTCTCGATAACGTTTTAGTTCACCCATTAAGAACGTTAGCCGCGGGTCGTTAACACCATGATCCCAAATAATATCATCAACTTGCTGCTCTAGTTCTGCTACTTTACCTGTCACACTGACAAGACGCGGGTCATCGTTGTAGTTCATTGATCTTCCTTTTTGCGTACCAAATTCCAAACTTCCAAAACAACCGGTATGGTGACCACTTCGGCGTTAATGCGAGTGCGTGAGCGCAGTGTCCTTGCAGGGTTATGTATTCTCCTCGGGTTTTCATATGTTGAACCCTTCCTTTTGCCTATTGATTACGAACTTTCGCAGGTCTTCTTTAGCGTACCAATATCGGTTTTGAGCTGATGGGGACGCGTCCTTTTTTACGTGCGCTTCCATCCAGAAATCTACCTGCTGCCTGAGAAACCTAAGCTCTGCCTGCTGTGCGGGGGGTAACTCTTCCTTCACTCTTTTACCTTTCTCACCATGGCCGCATCTTTGGGCGTATTGAGGCACTTGCTTGGTCTGACTCTTCACAAGATATGTGAACATCTTTTTGGTTGTCGTAGATAACAAGCAACGCATCAGACCTAAGAACCTGCTCACACTTAGCGTAGTTCTCAAACCAAATCTCAGCCCGCATATCCATGTCTTGTAGCGGGTAGTAAATTAATAACGCGGTAAAAAACTCCATTACCACTTCTCCCCAAACACTTTGCGGAACACCTCGTCCAACATCTTATCCAGCTCACGATCACTCATCACGTTCCCCTCTCATCCACTTTATGTCCCTTAGTAATTCGGACTTTTCTCTAGTTAACGCTTCTAACTTCTGGGTTAACCTTGCGATCTCAGTGCGCTGAATAGCTATCTTGCTTTGCAGCTTTGAGTTTTCTTTATTATCCCAAGTATTTTTTGACATCTGCGATGTTATCCTCGTTAATTACCGTCGCGATCCCACCCGCGTCAGTGATAGCCTTTAAGTTCTTATTCTGCAGTGGTGTGGGTTTGTTCTTACCAGCTTTGCACTCAATGCCTATGAACATACCCTTGTAACACGCTACGATATCAGGCACTCCGCTGTGTCCGTACCCACCTGTCACGGGGTAGAAGTAATACGCACCCGCTTCTTTAAGTATCGCGACCACTTTCTTTTTTACTTTTGCTTCTGGTGTCATTGCCATCTGTCTCTCCTCGGTAACTGGTTTCATTATAATTGTGGTGGGGGCCGAAGCCCCTGTTAGTGACGCACTAACGAAATACCCAGTAGGTATCCCCGTTGATGCGCCTACCCACACCATTAACAAATTCGGTCGGCGGCTTACTGCTCATCATTGTGAGTACAGCCAACTTCTCCTGCATCCAGTCCGGTAACTTGTCCGTATTACCATAGTTACCATCTACTATCGCGTCAACACTTTCTAGGCCAATACATGCCACTGTGACGTATCCGGTATCAGAAGCTACGTGGACACGGTATACGTTGTCATCAGGTGGTATATGTTGTGTATCATCCACCCAATAGGCCCTACGGCTAGCGCATTGCCGCCACCCACTAGCTTCGATCAAGTCACGCCAGTACAAAAACTTGAGGTTACCTTGTGTCTCCAGCCACGTCTCTTCACCTAACCACATAGAATACATTCTCCGCTGCGCGTACGCCTACATCAGGGACATACTGTTCGACTGCACACATAGACAGCACAGCCATCTTACCTGCCAACTCTTCTGGCAGTGCTGTGTCGTCATACCGTGTTACCTCATCAGATATTTCAGAGCCCCACCCTTTGAGTTTGTTAGCCTCTACAACCTCGAACACCTGCTTACCCATACGCTCCGACACGATCACACAATACATGTCGAAGTCCCGCTTCTTGGCCTCGTACTCGTCGGCAGCAGCAAAGTATGCGCGTAGGTCAGTCTCGACGGACTTGTCCATGAACGTGTGCCCTGTATCCAGTAGTGTCCGTAGTTCGTTGGCGACAGCAGGTAACACCTGCCTGTACCCTGTGCCAAACAGCTTTCGGTATAGCTCGCTCTGCTCTGTGCGGGTGCCTTGTTCTACCTCTTTCGCGGCCTCTTTGGGTATGCGGCTCAGTGCTTTGGTCACCTCGACAGGTGAGTAACTACGTAGAAACTTCTTAGCGTTACGAAGTGCCACCGTGCGGTTGGTAGACATCTTCATGCGCGCCAAATCGCCACCGTTATACTTAGCGTTCTCGATAAACCGTGAGTGGACAACGTAAGAATCTATGCGCTTCTTGGAAGTGTATCGGAAGTCACCGAAGCCTACCCAACCCATCGGCAACACATCATGTGGCATGTATACCCACGAAGTACGTACGTCTCGTGGTGTAGTGCGAACGCCCCGTATTGTGTGCTCAAGGTCATAACAAAAGTCATCAAGGCCTATAGGCTGTCGTCCTCTGTATTCATTGTCGTCGTGGTTTTTGATTAGTTCTGATACACACATTATTTTCATTGCTCTTCTCCTTAATTAGTCATGAAGCCTAGTTGTTTGTTGATGAACGTGTTGTAGCGTGAGCGCACACGTTGCAGGTCTTCCTTGGTCTCGGCGGTCTTGGTGTAGTATTCGCGGTGGGGACCCCACATACCGTCGGTGCAGTCACCAGCAAACACAACCCACAGTGACAGGCGCATCGGGTGGTCCTCATCCGCTACGATTTTGCGTAGGTCCGCGAATTTCGGCTTCGGCAGTTCATACCCTTTGTGGTCTTCGGGTTTGAAATGTTCGTATAAGCCGGTTTTGTTTTGGATTCGATACTCACGGTCTTCCAACGGTAGCAGTGGTGACATAGTCATACCCCACTCGAAGAACGACTTGATCGCGTCTTTGTATTTCGCTTTGACCTCCTTCTTGACTGTTGGTGCCTTCATCTGCGTTATGTCCTGCCCTGTGCCCTCGACGTGATCCCAGCCACCGTGCTCGTTCTTACGGAACGTAACCGCAGAGTTGTCGTCTTGTGCCCTAACCCACGCCGTATGTCGCTTCTGCCAGTAGGGTGTTGCCGTGGTGTCCATGATCGCGTCGTAGATAGGTTTCGGCGCAGTGCGCACCTTGGCAATGTAGTGGTCTGTGCTTCCGTTCTGAATGAAGTGTTTGCCGTTGCGGTTGCGAAACCACATACCCTTGGGTGTATGTCGATACAGGAATTGATACCGCCCGTTGTGTGCGCCCGGACCCCAGCCGTTACGCAGTGTAACTTCTTCTGTGCCGTCACACTTCTTGCGCCACACAATGGGTGCATACTTCTCCATGTCTTTCAGTGTGGGTGTGAAATTATCCGCGCCATAATAAAACGTGTCGAAGATTTCGTCACCGAAGTGAAAGCCGTCGGACAGCGCGTAGCAGTTGGGGCTGATCTTGACGATACGTTCCCACTTGCGGTTGCGGTCACCGATAGGTCGGATGTCTTTACCGACGTTGGTGCTACCCCGCAGGGGTGTGGTGTTGTTGTAGTATGCTTCTACTTCTGCGAAGCTGTCGAATGTTGAAAATGTAAGTGCCATGTTAGTTCTCCTTGTTTTGTTAGTGCTGCACTAACTAAAATTTACTTCCACTGTGCGAACCACTTGCATTCGGTCCCACAGCATTTCGATTAGTTCTCCGTCATCACCTCCGTGTTGCTCGTTTCGTTTGATGTCTGGTTCTTCTTCACCGATACGGATGAAGCGATACGCAAACGGAATGTCCCGCTCCTCGTGGAATGTCTCGACAAGCCGCATGAGATACTCGCACCCCTGCACCCACTCGTAGCTGTCATACCACTTTGTCGAGGTCTCCTCGAAATACAGTATGTTGTCGCCCTTGATCTCCCACTGCCCTAGCAGGTTATGCTTCTGCACTTGTGGGTTCATGGCATACACAGCCAGCACTTCTTTCATATCTTTCTCGCTGGCAAATGCCACACCAATGTATACGTCGCTTCGGTAGCCCATTACATGTCCCGTCCTTTGACGTGCACTGTGGTGCCGCAGTCTGGCTTGGCGTTCTTGTTGTCCATGATTGTCCAGAGCACAGGCATGTTCCACTGACCCCAGCCGCCATACAGGTAGCCATCAGTCAGCACGATGCAGGCTTGCGCCTTGATCTCTTCCTTGGTGATGTAGTCAGTCACGCAGCGCACGTCCGTGCCGCCACCACCTGCGGGCTTAGTCGACTTAGCTAAGTCCTCACACTCGGCGCCAA
>Ga0209555_10001599_pt1 | contig 17184 bp, 19 predicted proteins | sample SaaInl85LU_5_DNA_FD_184643 | JGI IMG/M metagenome (GOLD analysis project Ga0209555, IMG submission 184643) | Marine microbial communities from expanding oxygen minimum zones in the Saanich Inlet - ESP_85LU_5_DNA (SPAdes) (version 2) | ecosystem: Environmental > Aquatic > Marine > Intertidal... | reverse complement strand
AAGACTCTTTAAATGCTTTTCAAGAACACACGTTGCATATTACATCATTACTCTTACTTTGGTAATATCAGATTATTTATAAAAGAAAAAAACCTAAAAAAGACTCTCTGCTTACTCATCTACCACGTGGTCGTCGTAGTTGTCGTCGATCAGCTGACTGTCGTCCAGTCTGGCGAGAGCCTTTTGAAGCTTCTCTCGCTCTTTGGCTTGCTTGGCGAGCAGTTCTTCCTCCTTTCTGCGGATGAGGGCGTTCCTAACGAGCTTGATCTTCTCGTCAACATCTTGCGTCGTGGATGGCGCTTTCAACACCTCAGTAGCCGACTCCATAGCCATGATCAAAGCATTAACTACAGAGATAGACTTACCTTTACCGTCGCTATTCTTGATGGTAACGATGTGGTTTGAGCCCTGCTCGATGTAGTCTGCGTTAAGATGCGAGAAAAAGGAACGGCAAACTTTCATCGAAGTCTTGAGTTCAGTCGACGCGTCGTTTGGTGGGCGAAAGTGTGTCGCCAACTTAACGAGCTTCTTCTTCTTCTCGGCGAACTCGTTGATGATCGTTGCCTTTTCAGCTTGGAGCTTAGTAAGGCGCTTCTTTAATGACTGCGTTTGCACGTTGTCGAGTTTTTCTGCCGACCAGTCGGGGTCTTCATCTTCGCTTCTTTTGCGTTTCTTGGATGCACTGGCGAGCAGTTTATCGTGGGTTACCGTGAGTTGGACTTGCTTGATATCGAGCGCGGTATGATCGGGGTCTTCTTCATCTTCGTCTTCGTCTTCGACCACTACCTCTACCTCGTCGAGGAACTTTTCCGCATCTTCTTCCTCTTGGGAAGTGAGACCCAGTCGCTTATCATAAAGGTCAAGGGCATCTTCGACAGGGAGGCTCTTCTGAGATGCGATACCCATATCCACATCTCCGCCGTCGGGTTCATCATCGGCGGGGGGACGGGACTTGTTTGTCTTCCTTCCCATCGTGCTGTGGAAACTGATCCTCCCCACGTGACCGACAACTCTTTTTTTCCATAACGTTATTCTGTGACCGACAACCTTCCACAACCTTCCAAAAATGGAAACCCAGCACTGCTCGTATTCCTTTTCGGTCCATTTTCCCGTATAAAAATTTTTCAGGGTATTTACTCATACGTTTGACTTGGGACTGCACAATTTTCGAGAGATCGTATTCCTTTTCGGTCCATTTTCCCGTATAAAAATTTTTCAGGGTATTTACTCATACGTTTGACTTGGGACTGCACAATTTTCGAGAGATCTAGGGTTACTCGAGTAGATCTAGCGCACCACAGCACGACAGCATCTCAACATCACAGTTGCGCGCACGCACGCACGCACGATGAGCGGTTGCCCTCCGATACAGGAATGTCAGATGGTAAACATGCGAGACAGGTTGCAAAGAACACGTTACATTCTGCTATCGTTAAGTGACGATGAGCTTGATATTCATTGGAATAAGCTATGCGGTATAGCTAAAGACAATAGGCTTCACGTTAAACGACAGATCAGAGGAGGAGCGTTCGGTTGGTGGGTAAAAAACGCTGGAGAAACATGGATGGATAAAAACCTTGAAACAGCATGGCAAACGTGGATGCGGTATCAGAACCCAACGCTGTCACACCCGCCACAATTTAGCATCTACTGTTACAACTGCGGACTGGAACAACCATGGTGTATGGATGCAAAACCAGTAGCGGTAAAAGACTGGTCGCCAACGCCTTACAAAGGTAAGCCAGTCATCACAGCGGGGAATACTTATTTTCATGGACAACCCAAACGTTGTGAGCGGTGCAACAAACAGGTGATGACTTGTCCTCAAAACGCAGTGTGTGCGTTCTGTGATGCGTATCAAGACTCCGAATGGTGGTTACAGCGCCGTGGTCAAATAAAGTGCAAACCACGCAATGCACACGCTCAGGATAACCACTCTGCTGATGTATATCGGTTGCACGTAGTAGATGGCGACGGTGAGCAAAAAATATACGAGAGACCTGACCGTAAGAACTGTGAATGTCAAACAAGACCGAACTTTTCACTACATGGCGGTATTGCAGGGAAAGCTATAACCATACCGAAAAAAAACGGTGAAACAAGGGATGATATTTACGGGGGATTTGTAATGGTTCATTAGCGTGTAGGTATGTAATACGTAATACAGCTGTATCAATATTTGATTATTATCAGAGTATCAATACTTTGGTATTATTGGAATATAAATACTCTCGTATTAGTCCCCTAGAACCTTTATATCTCGCCAACGGATATGTCCATTATCATAACTTGAATATCTGTCATGAATGAAATCAAGATATGATAATTTAAGGAGTTTTCTTGTAATGTATGTGACTAAAGAATCCATTAACGTTTGAGGATGGATTACACAGGGATCTGCAACTGCTACAGACTCCCTTGCCTCAGTAGGATTACGGGCAGTCAAATCAGTAAGCTGTTCGTCGTCTAAGACATGAAATATACTTCTGTAAGGAAACCAGTCACAAGTATTGTCGCCTGTAGCACAAAAGTAATCCCAACGAATCTCAACTAGTTTAGCACTTTCAATTTCAGAATGGGTCACAGTAGTCATTGTTGAGTGGTTGTAGGACTTTCTTTTACTCGGTTGGTGTGGTGAGAGTTCAAAATATCGGATCATTTTTTTATATCAGGAAAAAAGGAATTTTAAGTATTTATTGCGATTTTAATGTTTATGAATTAAGCGATTACATTTATCTCCCGAACACGAATGACACCATCATCATAGTTTAAATATTCCCTACCACCATTCAAAATCTCATGCAGAGAAACGAGGAAACTACGTGTAATATACGTAGCCCTTTGATAGTCCAATGTTTGTGTATCGCAGGGGTTTGCATCAACTACTGACTCCTTTGCCTTAGTGGGATTACAATAAGTCAAATCAGCAAGTTGTTCCTCGTCTAGGACTTGAAAGAGTTTTCTGTTAGGAAACCAGTCACAAGTATTATCGCTTGTAGCGCAAAAGTAATCCCACCGAATTGCGACAATTTCAGCAGTTTCAATTTCAGGACGAGTTACAGTAGATTCGAAAGAGCACATAGTAAGTAGTTGTAGGACTTTCTCTTACTCGGTTGGTGTGGTGAGAGTTCAAAATATCAGATCATTTTTTTATTTCTAATTTCAACTTTCGTCAGGTTTCCAGCTATCAGAAAAAAAGGAATTCAGTTAAACAAAGAGCTGTCTGTTAGTGAGGTTCATTTTGTAAGCAACAAACACACTGTAAAAGCTGGTATTTTTCTTTTCAACCTCACCATCCTTACAGAAATGCAACTTGCCTCGGGGGACTACTATCTGTGTGTTCTCCATGTCCATTATCTCGTGAAAGTAATTTGAATACACGTTGCAACTGTTCATTATGATTATGAATGGCTTACCAATTTCCATCAGTCTATTGAGTATTGCTTTCTTGATATTAGTTTCAAAGGGAATGTTGGTTATTATCAGGTCGCAGTCAGGAACATCACAAGTCAATACATTCCAAGTTGTGTCTCCCACCACCTCAAAGCCAAATGATTTCCAAGTTTCCATGGACTTAGACTTGGTTGCACCCAGCATACAGCACTCCCAGATAGTTGCCTTTGGAGGCACTAAATGTTTGATTTTTTCCCATGCCCATGCAGGTGTGTAATAGTCATCATACACAGCGAAATTAGGGGAATCCTTAAGGTTAGCCATTGTTTCTTTTAATAACTGGTTTTATTTGTTTTCTGGTTATTTAGTCTCCTCAAAAAGTAAATCATTTTTTTATACCTCCTCTGGTGGACGTAAATGGACACGATGGACACGGTTAGAACAAAACTTTTTATTTTCCATTTTTTTTTACGTTTCAAAAAGTTAGGTATTTTTTGTGTCCACTGTGTCCATCTCCATCTCCCCTATTCCTCATCCCAGACATGCATTTCAGAGTCCTTAATCAGTTCAAGTTTCACCTCATTATTGAGTGTATAACCGCTAACGCAGTCTACTCTCCTACCCTCGAATCTCTCTCTTTTTATTTCCTTACCAATGACTCTCACCAGTTCTTTTTTGAATAATTTATTTTTCAACTGACGGTCGGGAGCGAACAGATTGTGATACTCAAGTAGTTCAGTGACTGTGATCTTATCAGCTGTATCGTCAGTCTTGACAAGGATCTTTCTGACAAAACTCTTAACAGTGTCAATATCCGCTCTGTAACTTTCCGTCGCCTCTCTGATTTCCTCTGGTAGTGTAAGAATACCCTCTTCAAGGTATGCCTTATACCATTCAATCAGACAGTGCATAAAGTGCATATAATCCTTTGCTAACCTCTCTTTCAAGTTGATATCAATCAGTTTATGATTCGGATTACCTAACTCAAAGTCAGGGTTATCTTGAGTCATGAATCTCATGATAAACCGAATGACTCTAATCCTATCACCTAAACCGTCGTCTGTGTCAGTGAACGCTGGTAAATGATTAGTCTGTATGATTCCTTTGTGAGTAGGGTCAAAGGATTCGATTTCTCTGTATAAACCTCTCCCACTCAACGTGTCGTTACCCGAACTTTTCTTGAATTTACTTGTCAGAAAAGTATGATTACCCTCTGTTTCTTGACTCATTGCAATTCTTTTGTCTTTTAAATTCATCACCTCAGGGTCAGCGGAATTAGAACTTTTTTTAGCACAAGTGTAATACTCGTAATTGACTACTGTGTAGTAAGAGCCAAGACAGCGTTCCAACAACCCATCAATAGTCCCTTTACCATTGCGACCAACACCGACCCAAAAGTAAGCGGACTCCTCCTTATTCTTTCCCAATAACAGCGAACCCAGATGTTTCTTGAACCACCAAGCAGTCTCTGGCTCACCAAAGTAACCGCTGATGAGATCATCAAAATAATTAAATTTATGTGGGTCAAGTGGAGTGTAATCATATCCAACTGTCATTGACACCTTGTCCTCAACAGTTGCTTTACGGAATGTCATTGTTTGTAAGTCAAAGACCCCGTTATCAAACCCAATAAGGTATGGGTTTTTATCCATCTCAAAGTATAACTTTTCATTGATGAAATCCTGCTTAGACTCCGCTACGCAACTCATCTTAAACTTGTTACTCTCCACCTTACCGACCGCTTGTTTCAATACTTTACGCTTTTCCTCATCAGTCGACGAGTAAAAGGAATGCAGAAATTCTTGCAAATACTCTTTGATGTCCTTTGCAAGGTGAACATCAGAATCTTTATCCAGCCTACGGTAAATACCTCCGTCATTGAGCCTATACCAATAGCCCTGTGAGTATTGGTATTTTCCTTTGAACTGCTCGTAGAATATCTTACTTGCGATAGCGTCGGTTATGATTCCCTGTTTCAACAAGTTCTTGTATTGCTCGACTTGTTGCGGGGTCTTTAACTCTCTCTTAATTTTTTCAAAGTAAAGTGGGTCGCTCTCCTTGAGGTAATACATGATTGTTCCAAACTGCACGTTCTCCAAAGGTTTCCTTTCGAGCTGTAACCACAGTCTTGAAACCGCTCTACTGTCATACTTATGAGACTTTTGACTCCACTTGTCGAAATCCTCCTCTTTGAATCCGCTGTTAACCAGAGATGCTCCCACTCGTAACCAAGTGTCATACGAGTCACAATAATTGGGGGAAAGGTGGTCGAGTATATCAGCGATATCAGTCACGTTGCTGTATTGCAAAGGTGTCCTGTTAGGGGTATTATCGATGCGATTATCTTTGAGAAAGCCGTTCCCGACGGATTTTAATTCAAGATTGCAGTTGTAAACCTCTGCGTCGGCTCTGCACAAAGACCACTGACCACTCAAAACCTCAATATCCACAAACTGTGACTGAGCCCTCTTGGTCGGTATCGGATCATCGAATTTGCAAAACAAGTGTGGGTAACCTTTCGTGGCTGACAGAAAGTAAGGTAAATTTTCTTTGAAATGAGCCATCCATAAGGTGTCATCCCAATAATCGGTATCAACATCAATCTGGTGAACCTTATTGGTGTCAATGGCGATGTAAGGAAACTCGTTAACCCATTTTTGCCTTTCGGTTATTTGCTCTTTGTTAAGTGTCTGAAAGTCAGTCATCTTAGCAAGGTAATCCTTGGTGGGTAAGCCCAAATTTTTTTGTATTTTTACATTACCGTCTTGGTCTGTAGTTTCGGTCAATTCAACGTTGATAGGAAACCAGTCAATGTCATTTTTCTTTAAGTAGTCGAGAATGGAACAGGTGTCAGTGGGAGTAGTAGTCATTAGGGTATTTATTATTATATATATATTTTTTAGTCTTTAAATCACTTTCAAAGGACTGGATCATTTTTTATTCCATGATAAAAATCGAATAATTTCGGGGTGGACAAAAATGGACACGATGGACACAAAAAAAACCTAACTTTTTGAAACGGAGAAAAAAATGAAAATAAAAAAGTTTGGTTTTAACCGTGTCCACTGTGTCCATTTGCGTCCATCTGGAGGAGGTATAAAAAAATGATCTGATATTTCAGACTCAAATTACACCAACCAAGAAAGCAAACACTACTATTCACAACCATGGATATTCAACAGAACACCTTACCCAAATTCGACGAACTTGACGAATCTCTAATGAGAAAAATTAATAAACGTGTTGGTAAGTTTCGTGGTAACAGAGGTGAGGGTGGGTTCGATTGCATTGCCGTATCAAACGTTGATCAGTTTGACGTAATGACTAAAGAAATGTTAAGGGATACAGGTAAATCAGCGGGAATACATCCCTCAAGATTTATCCTTATGGGTAATCCCTTGACCGAGAAACAAATGCAAATGAGAGAAAGACTCCGTAAAAAACTTGCTGAAAAAAATGCAAAAAAATGATCGATTCTTACTACCCCCTTTCAACCAGTAAAAAAATTAATTAACACCTTTGCTTTTTTCCAGTCCTCGGGTTAAGGTTGAAAAAGTTGAAAGCTTGGAAAAAAAAATGATCTGATATTTCAGACTCAAATCACACCAACCGAGTAAGAGAAAGTCCTACTGCATTCAATCATCATGACTACCGTTACCGTTCCTACCAACCACAAAGAGATTGCTGACAGTTTGTATGCAGTCAAAGAGCACTTACCCGATGGGCACTACTTACAGCTCAAGAATATGCTCGAAGGAAAAAGTGACGTTCCCAACATCACTAAGGCTAAGTTAGTCAAGGTGAATGTTGATCACATAACGACTGAAAATGATGATGATGATTGCTATGGTCCGCAGATTATAGTTAAAAAGCATATCAAGCTTTTGCAAGTGGTGAGTGACGGCGACGACACTTATGAATGTGCAGATTTGCAAAATTTCGAACTAATATTTGAGCCGTATGTCTCAACTATTACAAAGCATGTGCTGAACCGATTACACCTTAACATCCTCGAAAGGGATAAGGACGGATGTTGCAACCATTTTGGCTATGAACAATGGCGTGGTGCAGTTTTTCATGTGAATAGTATCGAGGTTCTTGAAACTCGATGAAAATTAAAAAAATGATTCCCATCCCCTTTCAACTACCCCCTCCTAGTGGTTATTTTCTTAACAAATTTTTGCTTTTCAGCCTCTTTCAGAGCTATACGTTCAGCTTTTTTCCTTTGGTAATACTCTCTGTTGTAGTCTTGTATTTTTTTTCTGTTTCTTGAATTCCAAGTATCACCCTTGGGATCGTTCTCCTGATTCAAGATGGGTCGCCCCATTTTGCTTTCTGTCTTAACTTTGACAATGTTGTATTCAAGCTTGTAACCGTCTGGTATCTCGACTGTAATGGTTTGAATCATCTTACTTATGACTAACATTTTAATTTGCCTTTAAATGCTATTCAAAAAACAGAATCATGAAAGTGATTTAAGGATAAGTATGAATATATGAAAATATGTATATGATGGAACAGAATAGGATGGAGAGCTATTTCATGGACTGCGAAGAGCATCTACTCAAAGGCGAAACCTTAGTCGGTAACAAGGAGGATGGTAAGGTAACGATACCGATAAGAGAATTGTATGACTTTACCCAACAAGAAATATTTGACTGTAAATTAACTCGGTATAAAAATTTTAAGTGGATGAAAGCTATGCTTGACGAAACAGAGATAGGTAAAAAACCCTACAAAAAAAACTCTACACTGACACAATACATTGATTGGGTTAAAAGGGGTGGTGGTGATTTTTATTTCGATTAATAACAGAAGATTACCGAGTTATCAATACTGACTTATTACCAAGGTATCAATAATCTGGTATTATTGTATTATTGATAACTGGTCATTATTTTTCTCCAATTAACGCCTGTTACGGTTACGTAAATTGTAGTTCGATACTACCAATACTGGTCTTTCTTTTGGTCTTACAATTGCAGTCTGTGCGGGTGCTTTCTTTGGTGTGGTATTAGTGCAGTTACGGTAAGTAGTGTTGTCTTTTCTCTTGCGAGTGTAGCATTTAAGGGGCATTTTATTTATGAGTTAAGATTTTATTTACTTTGTTTGTCTTTTGGAACGTCGTAGGGTAGGTGGTTCTGGTTTTTTGACAGTGTTGATATCAGTCTCATTAGAGTCGGGTGGAGCGGGTAAAGCCAATAATCCCTCTTTATCAGCATCGTTATCAAGCTTTCTTTTTTCTGACGATGACAGTTGCTCGAATTTAGGTTTCAACTTACGGAGGTATGTAGGTGAGATTGAAACGCTATGCCTCATGAGTTTTGCTAAAGCAATCCTATCCTCCTCACTTATGTTACTCAACTTCTGTAATTCCTCGGTCTTTTTGGTAATTACAGCTTTTCTCAACAAGTTGATTGCGCCTTTGTTCTTACTGGAATCCCCTTTCAAACCAGCCTTTTTTAGCATGTTACTAACAAAAGAGGTCATCTTGTTACCCCGTGTTGGAAAGAGTTGGGTATCAATGAGACCATTGGATACATAATCATCAATGAGTTGCCTTAAATTCCCATCTACTTTCACAAATTGGTCGCCATAGAGGTTACTGGTTTTATACCGATAGAAAGCAAATATAGCACCTTTTCTATGCAGTATGACAGCGTTGTTCCTGCCGTAGTTAGCATACCTCTTAACGTCGGCTTTCAAGAAAGTTAATTTTGTAGGATCATCCATATCCTCAATTTTCAGAGTCTCGTTAGTATCATAAACAAAGAGGTTTGAAAGGTCATCCCTTGAGGGCACTTGCTCAAACACATTTATATAGAGATACTCCTCTGTTCCAACCTCAAACACCTTTTCAATCTCCTGTTTGATGGTATCCCATGAGTCAATCTGTTCCTCCTCTCGTTTCTTAATCTTGTAAGCATCACTTTTACCTTTGAATTCAGTGGCTAAAACTTTGTCAATTTTCGCGACTGCATCATCACGTAAATCAGTAATATCCTTTTCGTTAAAGGCGGGATAGTCTTTCAATATTGGATTTACTGCCTCTAACATACTTTGTCTTGCGGTTGGTGCGTAAGGCTTACCGTCTGGCTTAACACGATTCCTCACGAAATCAATCAGTTTGTCAATGTGTTTCAAACACTTTGAAAAGTCCGTTAAGCACTCCTCATTCCATGCTTGGATGGTGGTATAGAAAGTGCCTTTCCCATTCCAGCGACCACTAACGATTTTTGTGTTACGTGTCCTTTGGTTGTTCAACTCGTCGTTAGGGTCGTAGTCATATTCAACCACAATACCATACTTGTTAAACATAAGTTGCTCACTTTTTGGGACACCGTTAGGCATCCTAAACTCATTCTTGGAGTAGTAGTTCATGATTTGCTCAATGCTAAACAAGTCCTTGCGAGGGACATGAACCATTGTATTTTTGTATTTTTCAGCCATCTTTTTCTGTTCTGTTTCCAGCCTACTAACAGACTCTTTCAACTTGTAAGTTTTCTCCCTTTCAAGTCTTTCAATCTCCCTTTTCGTGTCACGATTAATCTCTAACGCAAGTGTCTGCATGGTTTTGGTCGTGATTTCCACATACTTAGGGTCATCAATTGGTTCAAAACCGTTTTCCTTACGAATTTGATTGATTTTATCTAACGTTATATGGGGATAATATTTAGCCAATGTTTTGGCTCTCGTCACACCGCCTTTCTTAGCTCGTCTCAAAATTTTTTCAATTGCCTCCTTTTTTAGATAGTCTTTGCTCTTACGCAATTCACGCATTTTCAGGGTCGAGCTTTTGGTTTCAGTGTTGTCAGACATTTTTACTTTGTGTTTATATTTTATTCACGCCTCTTTTTTAAATGACTTTCAAGCCCGAGAATAAAATCATTTTTTTGTCCGTGAATGCGTGACATACACTACCAATGGAAAAAGTGTTTTATTGACCGACCTGCTTTTTTGAAGCCTTTAGCCACCTTATTCGCATCTTTCACGACCTCTTTTTTCACGACTGGAGCTACTTTTTCACTGACAGCAGTGTAAGCAACAACCCCTCCTAAAGCAAGACCTCCTGCTACTAAACTAATACCACCTGTTTCTGGAGCTATTGCTACTGTTGATGCGAATATTCCATCGAATATAGCATTACCAACAATGAATTCTTGTGCCTTGTTCGCAACATCAATAGTGCTATCACTTACTTTTTGAGCCGTGGTAACGCCCTCTTGATTTACATCATTTTTCACGGCATCAAAAGCATCTTTAACAGTTAGACCTAAACCTATCGCATGTAATATACCAGTCTTATTGAGTATTTTAGCAAACTTGCTAACTGTTGATACCTCTGTGGGTTCAGCGAAATTTTTGATGTAGTGTCCAGAAAGCACTTTTTGAGCCATTACCTCCTCCTTTACGACTGGGTTGGCGGGGTAATAAAAGTGGCTTTCATTGGCTCTTTTCATTGGAAAAATATGTTTGAAGTCGGTTGGGTCTGTTATCGTAGTGTGGTAAAAATGATTTCCTCGCCCTCTGAATTTGTTCCAAGGCATGATATGCGCATTAAAATTGTGACTGGTTGCATTGTATTTACCAGCGAAAAATCTTGATTGAAAAGCTCCCCATGAATGACCATTAAAGGTCAGCTTATAATCGGGATATTTCTCTATCAAAGCCTCAATCTCGCTACGGGCGTTGTAATATTGGTCAGTTCTCTTAAACAGCCTACCAGCGTCTTTAAGTGGATCGGGTATGTTTTTAAAAACCATTTGCTCCCATTCTCCACCCCTATTGTCATAGCCATGGAAGTTTATTTCAAGCCTTTTTTCACCCTCATCAATGAAACTGGTCATGCCTAACTCGTCGTTACCTTGAACTTGCTTTAGCGTTGGGTGATTATCTAATCTTTCTGGGTGCTCAATCATATTAGCCTTATCGGTTAATTCCTTTGGTAAAGTATCGACAAAGATTGGGTTCGAGTGCTTGTATATACCATCAATACCCTTTAACACGGTTCTCACTATGTTGATAGGTGGATTGTTAGGGGAAGGACTCGAATCAACAATATCACTGTCATCATTCGGTGCATTATTTGGTGTATTATTCGGTGTATTATCCGTTATGCTACTGCTATTATTAATACTAACTTTTCTGCTATGTTGAAAGGTATTCACATCATTGAAACCATCGGCATCGTATCCACCAGTTTCAAATCCAGTATATTCAGTAGTCATTTACTTATAAGAAATAATTTTCTGATACCACAGCGGTATTGATAATTGAATAAAAATGAATTATTGATATTACAATAATACTGAATTATTGATAGTTTTTACTTTCATTTCTTGGAGATTTAGGTGCTTTACCTACTTTTGAACCTCTTTTAGGGTCGAATTCTAGTATTTCGGGATGATTCTTATCGTATGATGCATACGCTACTCGCTGTCTCTGTGGGTTAGGTATGTTCTCTGGGTCATCAATACCAATGTAATGCTTGGTGAATGTGGGATCTACTACCATCTTGTCGAATACCTTGTTCGCATTATCGCTGTGTATGGGTTCAGTTTTCATGGTTTTGTGTGATGAACTTGACCCTTTACTTTCATTAGGTGTGGATTCGACTCTGTTACGAGACCTTTCAAATTTCTCAACTTTCCAAGTATCACTGTCATTATCGGCACTGTAACCACTCAACTCGTAACCAGTATAAACCATTTATTTATTGGTAAATATTATTTTCACATACCCTCTACGATACCATCTGTTAAAGTTGTTTGTCCCCCTCTAAAGATATTAAGAGTTTGGTTTTGTTTTACGAAACTGATAACACGGTAAGCGTTGGCGGAATCGGCTTGTTTGACCGCAAGTTGTAGGATTAGAGGAGCGCCCGAACTGGATGTATTCAAGCCATTCTCAAAGTCATCCTCCTTAGAGGTTTTGAAGGACTGAACTATGCAAAACTGGTCTTTCCAGATGTTTGGTCGGGCTACATAAGGGGGTTTTTCAGATAGGTCAAGGTTTTTAACAGCGTGGAGCAAAGCGAGTTTTTGGTCAGGAGTTTTTAGTTCTACTTTTTGCACAGGATAATATTTGTCGGCATAGTTAAAGATGTAAGATTCTACAGGGTAATTCTTACCGCCATAAAAGTATGTGTTGGGTTCATTACCACTCACTATAGAGCCTTTTTGGTCAGAAACATTATCGGGCAATATCACAGTCATAACAGAATCAAGGTCGTGAGCCGATTCACTGATAGTGATATCAACGGACTTGGATGAGGCGGGAATGTATGATTTATGAGACCTATAATTGACCATTGGGATTGAAATTTTATCACCTTTCATAATTTGTGCATTGAGTTTTTGGGTGACGGATTCAGGTAATTTGACAACCTCTAACTGGAAATTGCAGTTGGATAATTCGTAGTTGTAAGAACCAGCATAATCTGAAGCAGTCGCAACCATGCATTTGCGTGGGTCATTAAGCCAAAGTGTAATTTCTAACGCGTGACCAGCACTGCCCGAAAATAAGCCGACTGGGAAATAATGGTCTTGGGAAAATAGCCCCGCAAGTATGTCATGCTGGACTGTAACACCATCGGCGACTAAATCTGTTATGTCGTCAGCAGGTATAACACTTCTGACATCACCATTAATAGCCATCTTTGATTCCCATTCAGGATCAAAATTGGACACGAGTTTTTGCAATATATGCATGTCATCTATATCACATACGATCATACCTGAACTGGTTTTGACTTGAATTCTTTCAAAGACAGGATAAAGGGGATTGAAACGGAAAGTAGCTGTAGTATCACCAGCGTCTCTAATAGCTTTCACTACCATTGAGAGGAAACTGGACTTAGGCGAAATGTAACTGTTTGCATAAGCGGGTATATGATAAACAAGCTGATTATTGTTATTTGGACTAAAAACGGTGTTGGTCGAAGCATTTACAGGTCTTAAAGTAATAGATTTAGTTTCTACAGACTTTAAGCCTTTAATTTTGGGAGCGGTATAAAGGTTGCTTGGTATAGCAGACATCGGTTTATTATATAGTTACAAAAAAATTAGAATTTTCGTAGTATTAAATTGTCTTTAGTGTGCGCTCTATTATATCCCTCCTCGTTATACTGCTTGATAAACTGTGCACTTACTTCTTGATGTAATTCAACCTCGAACACTAACACGAGGTGAAATCGTCCTATCTCATTCCATTGATAGAGAGTTCCGCTGTGATTCACAATACCTATATCAATCTCGTTAATGGTCTTACCACCTAGGTAATGATAGTGTAATATATCAGGCTTGTAAGATATAGTTTGATAGTGTTCGCCATCAAACTGTATGAATTCAAGAATATTCTGTGGTGTAGCTTGTAAATGTCCATTACGGTTACTGGTTTCGAACGTGTTACCACTGGTTAAAGCGGTTGATGTAAGGTAAATACCTTGTGTGTTCTCAATATTAACGGGGTGACGACCAACGAATGCAGTAGATTTCCAATTTCCATTTGAAAAGTTTTTCCAAAGGGGATACAAAGGTGGATATAAAACCATTGGTTGAACAGTTGTTGAACCTCTTGGAGTAATTCCATTATTAACATATCTTGCATTAACAAGGGCGGTAGCGTCAGCATTAGTCATAGATAGATACTTGCTCTCTAAAACTTGGTCTTTTGTGAATCCAAAATCTAACCAAAGGTCATCTACATCGTTATTCAATATGGGAACGAAAAACTTAGAAAAGTTACCATCATTTTGATACTCTAATGCTAATGTAAAGGTATCTTGGTCTTGAACGAACCTTAATTGTGATTTCGTTTCGGTATTGATTGACCTCGGCATGACACTCAATTGAAAATTAATCATTGAGGGACTCGTATCACTACCAACTAACAAATCCTTCGAACTGTAATAGCCACCACCGTATAAAGCAAATAAATCAATAGTGAAAACTTTAAAGGTATCAGTTCCGTTTGGTGTTTCATTGAGTTTTATCTCGGCAAAAGAGAGTTTTCCCTTACGTCTGGTGATGTTGAAAAGTGAATTGTCAATGGTGAATTGCTTTACTGCTACTGACTTAACGTCTTTGAACTGATGTCCCGAGAGATTCACTCTCATTATAGCGTCGTCAGTTGTTGGTTGTTGTTGAATACCGTGGGAAAACTGACCTCTATGCTCTCTGTGCTCCGAATTGATATGTAAGTATTGATACTTAACAGGATTGCTTAAAGCCATAGTTTATATTATATTAACATTATTATTCATGAAAAAGTATGTAGTTCTTTTTACCGTGAAAAACCCTTTGAAAATGTTGCTTTACAGGGGGGCTTAAAGGCTCAATAACAGTTTCTTTTTTTTCCTTTGGCTCTGGTTTCGGTGTTTCCTTTTCAGTTGATACTTTTGCTTTCGGTTTAGCCCTTGGTTTGGGTTTAGGCTTTTCTTTGACTGGTTCTGGTTCTGGTTCTGGTTCTGGTTCAGAATCATTATCACTGTCACTTTGTTCAGGTTCAGGTTCAGGTTCAGGTTCTGGATTTTTAGTTGATTCCTCTGCTTTAAGTGCCCTTTGTTTTCTCATTTCATAAGCCTTTTGTCTTGCTCTTTCAAGTTGGGCAAGTTGGGCTTCTGTTAGGGGCTTTTTTTCTTTCAATGGTGGTTTCTCCGTCTCCGTCATCAGTATTATTATTATTGGACATATTATTCTGGGGAATTAAATATGTATCAAAGTTCTTTCTAAAACCGCTCGGTTGAATGCCTTTTTTGTAGTGCAAATCAATAAAAAGAAAACTATGAGGCTCGTCAGTCGCCTCTTTGTATAGTTGGTAAAAGGTTTCAACATCGATTTCACCACAAAAAGCCTCTGCTACTTGTTTTATTTCTGACCCATCCTTACAGGTGAATTGTAACATTTGTGTGCAATTATTACGGATTGCCTTATTGAGACCCCCATTTGATTTGAAAGTTTGTGTAGCGACAAGTAAAGTCATCCCAACAGCTCCACCTCGGGGTGGGGGCATCTCTCCGATGTGGCGGTGTCTTAAAAACATATTAAGGGCTTTCTTATTGGTTGAGAGAACCTTACATTGCTGTAAATCATCCATGAAAGTCATTAATATCGGTGTTTTCCCTCTCAAGTAACGTTGATACTTTGGTTTTGGTCGTTCAAACTGGTTAGTAACGGGGTTATAATAGTTAAGCATATACTCGTCAATGAATTTGATGTCTTGAAAGTAAGGGTTTTTCATGTTCTTGATGAATTCATCGTAATATTGGTTTAAGTGTTCCCATTCCAAAAAGTCGTCTCTTTCGTCCTCGGCTATCTTGATAAGCTTTTCAGGTATGTTATCATCAGGGTCACTGAAAATATCTTCACGTTTAACCCCCAATTGCGAAAGTAACTTGTAGTTACTACCAGCAGTCGTTGATACAATGATCACTCTCATATCATCCTTGTAATGCTCCTTATACATCCGTAACAGATTTGTAAGGCTCTGAGATTTACCGCTACCTCTTTTCCCATTAGCAATAACAATACCGTGCAAATCAGGCAAATGGTCAGGAGTATCATCAATTGCAAAAGGATTGACATCTTTGAGAATTTTCATTTTTGCTTTGGATTCATACTGGGTTTTCATAGCTTTACTATTAATTCATATTTTATTCACTCTTGGTGGGGGGGTGGGGGGTGTGGTTGATACATTGAGTTCAGGTTCTTCTCCAGGGGGTGCAACATCTCTTATGCAACCCATACCACAGCAATGAAACTCCTTGCAACGAGACTTTAAAATTGCTTGTAGGCATACACCTCCGAAAGCAAATACTGCTCCACTCAACGTTAACCAAAAGGCATCATCAAAGGTAGTCTCCCAGATTGACATAGTATTTACCCTATAAGGCAGATTAATTTTCTTGTAATACTGAATTACTGATACTTTGGTAATATCTAATTATTGGTAATTTAATAATATTAGATTATCAAAATATCAGGTTAACTGGATTTGGTGGACACAGTGGACACGGTTTGAACCAAACTTTTTCATTTTCATATTTTTCTACGTTTAAGAAAGTTAGGTTTTTTTTGTGTCCACCGTGTCCATCTCTCATTCTCTGTCGTCTGGAGGGTGAATAATAATATAACTATTAGTTAAATATGAGTTTCATTAACATACTTGCTAACAATCAATTACTTGAAGATTTAGAGGTAAGAGACAATCTATCAGTTGGTAATCAATCAACTCTAAAGAAGTTACAAATTACGGATAGCATTACTTTAAGTGAGACTGGCTCATTCAGCGGTAAGTTCATCAATGATTTTGTAGAGTCACTTGATGAGGATACGACTGAAACTATTGACTTGTATGAGAAGATACTGAGGATTGATAATAGGATAAATGCTAACTCAACGGCACATGTAAACAATGCTGGAGCTATAGCTAGTCGTTACACCAAGACTGAGGCAGACGATAAGTTTGCCCCGAAACTGAATGCTCAATTCACTGGTGATATAAGCATAAGGGTAAACGCTGATGCACAGTATGAAACTCTCAACAGTAAATTAGCCTCAAAAGTCGATTCTACTACACTTGCAACCAATCATTACACTAAAACTGAAATGAATACGAAATTAGCTGACAAGGCTAACACCACTGACCTTGATAATTACGCATTGAAACAGAACCCAAGTTTCAAAATCATACCCGATTGGAGACTTGACGAGGAAGGTAACAGAGTTAAACATGAATTAGAATGCTTTTCAATAAATATAGACCCAATTTTAGCTGGGACAGCTGGTGGTA
>Ga0209555_10001593_pt1 | contig 17236 bp, 22 predicted proteins | sample SaaInl85LU_5_DNA_FD_184643 | JGI IMG/M metagenome (GOLD analysis project Ga0209555, IMG submission 184643) | Marine microbial communities from expanding oxygen minimum zones in the Saanich Inlet - ESP_85LU_5_DNA (SPAdes) (version 2) | ecosystem: Environmental > Aquatic > Marine > Intertidal... | reverse complement strand
CTGCCTTATCTGGGCTGCGGCCTGGCTTGCCGCCTTTGCCCTTGGCTGCCCCGTCCTGCTTGGGCTTGCCGCGGGGCTTTTGGCCTTTGCGCGGCCCGCCAGCTGAGCGCTCCGCACGGTTCGCACGGTTCGCACCCCATACGAAGGTGTAATAGACCTCCATTTCCACGGGGGCGGCCTCCTCGGCGGCATCTTCAGCAGATGCAGCAGCTGGATCTTCAACAGCGGGGGCTTCAGCAGCCACAGCGGGTGTTTGCGGCTCGGATGATGGCGTCTCTGACTTGGGCGCATCCTCCGGCACAGTCTCTGGCGCAGTCTCTGGCGCTTCTGCAGCCCCATCACCACCGACATTTGCATCACTGGCCGGCTCCTCGGCCACAGGCGCGGCCGCGGCGGCTTTCACTTTGATGCGCTCTGCCTTTTCGGCGCGATAGCCCAGACCCTGCATCAAATTGGCAAATTGCTCCAAGGTCATGCCGGTGATCGACAGCATATCCGCCGTGGCTTCAAATCCGCCGCGCGTATTTTGAATGCGCAGCATATCGGCGAGGCGTTCAGCCATATCGACGCGCAAAGCCCGGTCGCCAGCGGCGCGATAGCCGGATTTCAAATGATAGCCCGCAGGCTTTGTGGCATCGGTGGGCACAGTTACCAGACCCGGGGGCGGCGCCTCAGGAAATTCTTGCAGCCCGGCAGACAATGACCAAAGCAACAACCGCAGGCGGGTCGGCGCGGGTTTCAGCAACACCGGCATAAAGATGGTAAACTGGCCAAATCTGATGCCATGTTTGCGCAACGCGCTGCGGGCCTCTTGATCCAAGGATTTTACGTCCTCGCCCACATCCGCCCGGTCCAAAATACCCAGACCTTCGATCATCTGAAAGGCAAAACCGCGCGCCATGCCCGTAAGACTTTCGTCGCGCTGCATATTGATCAATGGTTCAAATAGGGTGGATATTTTGCGATCAATAAAATGCTGTAGACGCCGCGTGACCTTCTCAGCCACGTCCGGTCCAGCCTCTACATCGACGAAAGCCTGCACATGGGGCTTGAGTGTATTTGAGCCCGGAATCAGCTTACCCACCGCCGAGCTGCCCCACATCAGGCCACCTTGTTCGGTGAAATCAATTTCCGTGTCTGGCGCATTATACATCCGATCCGCCCGAAGATGGAACTCGGGGGCCAGAGCTTGAAGGCTGGCGCTGCGGAGCGTCTTGGCCTCATCGGGTGACGCGCTGGCATCTTGCCGAAATTGAAATCCCTCAAGCCGCCCAACAAACTGCTCTTCGACTGTTACTTCGCCATCTTTATTCACGTCGGCCACAAGGCTCTCCTCCTGTTTCAATCGCCGCATCAAAATAGATGTGCGCCGATCGACAAATCTTTGGGTCAGAGCGATATGCAGCGCGTCTGACAAGCGGTCTTCTACAGCGCGAGTTGCCTCGCGCCAATGGGCATGATCCTGGGCCCAGTCTTTGCGTTGCGCGACATAGGTCCATGTGCGGATATAGGCCAACCTTTTTGACAGGGCGTCAATGTCACCCTTGGTATTATCTAAACTATTTATGCTTTTCGCGAGCCAATCTTGCGGAATTTGCCCCTTTTCGTGCAAATAGTTGTAAATTACACCCAGAAGCTCGGCATGTTGCCGGTTTGAAATGCTCCGAAAATCAGGAATTCGGCAGACATCCCAAAGCAACGCAACCGAGACGCCATCGCTGGCGCGCGCGGCAACCTCGGCATCTTGCACCAGAGTCTTGAGCGCCGTCAAATCGCAGCTTTCACGCACCCGCGTCAGCCATTCATTGCTGGTATGTTGCTCCAGAGCACAAATGAGCGCTTTGGTGGAGCCAAATTGCAGCTTGGCATTGCGCCAATAAAGCTTGGTCACCGGCGCAAAGCGATGTTCCGTGATGGCCTCAACCAATTCATCGGACAAAGGCGCAGCTTCACCGGTCACGCCAAAGCTGCCATTGTTCATATGTCGTCCGGCGCGGCCTGCAATTTGCGCCAATTCGGTTGGCAAAAGCGGTCGCATCCGGTTGCCATCAAATTTCGATGTTGCTGAAAAGGCGACATGGTTCACATCTAAATTGAGGCCCATGCCAATGGCGTCTGTGGCGACAAGATAATCCACATCGCCGTTTTGATACATCTCAACCTGCGCATTGCGCGTGCGCGGGCTCAAAGCCCCCATGACCACTGCCGCCCCGCCCTTTTGGCGTCGCAGCAGCTCGGCGATTCCATAGACGTTATCGACGCTAAACGATACGATGGCTGATCGTTCTGGCATGCGGCTGATCTTCTTTTGCCCGCTGTAGCTCAGCTCGGAAAATCTCTCTCTGTGCATAAATTCAACATTCGGCACCAAGGCCGCAATGGCCTTGCGCATGGTCTCCGCCCCCATAAAGAGCGTTTCATGCAAGCCGCGTGCGCGCAACAAACGGTCGGTGAAGACATGCCCGCGCTCAGGATCGGCACAAAGTTGGATCTCATCGACCGCGAGAAAATCACAGCCCATGCCCTCGGGCATGGCCTCAACGGTACAGACCCAGTATTTTGCGCGGGGCGGCACAATGCGCTCCTCGCCGGTGACCAAGGCCACAACGGAAGGTCCGCGCAACGCTACGATTTTGTCATAGACCTCGCGGGCCAACAACCGCAGCGGCAATCCGATGATGCCCGTGCGATGCGCCAGCATCCGCTCAATCGCATAATGGGTTTTGCCCGTGTTGGTCGGGCCTAAAACAGCCACGGTTCGATTATTTGGAGCCATTGGCCAATCCCTCTAGGGGTTACAGGGCTTGCCCTAGGGTTTTTGCTTCAAGTCGCGTTCGCACCCTCGATAGAATTTCGGCATGAGGATGTATAGCCTCAATCCGCCGCAGGATCTCAAAAGCCTCCTGATAGAGCCCTGCGTCATCGAAAATCAGCACCAAACCTTCCAGCGCAAGAAAATGGCGGGGCTCTAGGGCCAAGGTGCGTTCAAGCGCATCCATAGCCGGGCCAATTTTCCCCATATGGAACAGGGTCATCGCGGTGAGGCTCCAACCTTCGGCGAATTCTGGCGCGTGATCGGTTAGGGCCGTCAAATGCCCCATGGCGGTTTTCTGATCACCTGCATCAATGGCGATCTTTGCCCGAGACAGCAGCAAATCGGCCGCTGGAGATCCGCTTTTCGACCATTCCTGCCGGATTTTCGCCTCCAAAGCCGGCGCGTCCACGGCATCGACAGATTTTAGACGCTCAAACAATGGGTCCAACCGAGCCGATTGTCCCGCCGCCATCCCGGTTGCCGCCACAAACACACAGATGACCGCCAAGATTGATTTGAGTTTCCAAAAAAGAGCTATCATGATCTAAACGTAGCACAGATATTCGGGGTTTCAGCCCCTCGGTGTAAAATAAAATAATTAAGGAACCTAGTGTATGAGTGAAATTTTGAACCGAGCCCGAGATGTTTTAACGCAAAAGCTGGAGGGCGGCGTGTTTGATGGCTCTGCAAAGTTTTTAATTGCTGGTGAGGGCGCATTGATCCTGGACAGTGAAGGGGTGCGCATTGCCGATGATCCAGCGGATGTGACCCTGACAGCCACGGCAGAGGTCTTTGAGGATATTCTGGCCGGAACGCAAAACCCAACCTCTGCTTTCATGAGTGGTAAGCTCTCGGTTGAGGGAGACATGGGCCTGGCGATGCGACTGGCGGGTGTTTTGAGCTGATGCTCAGCCCTGCGCCACTGCTGAACGATTTGGCGCGCGGCCCGGAGGGAGGCTCGGGCCATTGGGTGCACACAGAAGACGGGCTGCGCCTGCGCCTTGGACTGTGGCCCAATGGGTCCAAAGGGACGGTTTTGATATTTCCCGGGCGCACCGAATATATTGAGAAATACGGCGGAGCCGCAGCCGCCCTGGCACAGGCCGGTTATAGCTCTTTGGCCATAGACTGGCGCGGACAAGGCCTGTCAGACCGGCTGCTGTCAGATCGCCTGATTGGGCATGTGCACAGATTTTCTGACTATCAGCGCGACGTGCAAACGCTTATGGCCGCTGCCCGAGCATTGGACTTGCCAAAGCCATATTTTCTCTTGGCCCACTCCATGGGCGGCTGCATTGCTTTGCGGGCTCTTATCCAGAAATTGGCGGTTCAAGCGGTCAGTTTCTCTGCACCCATGTGGGGAATTTTATTCCACCCCCCCGCGAAACGCGCTTTGGCTTGGGGATTATCGAGCCTCCTATATCCGTTCAAATGGGCCGAGATGCGCGCGCCAGGAACCTCTGTGGGATCCCACTTACAGGAGGTGTCCTTTGAAGAAAATCAGTTAAGCTGTGACCCGCAAATTTTTGAAATGATGAGACACCAACTGCAAAAACTTCCAGACTGCGCCCTTGGCGGGCCGAGCCTACGCTGGCTCAATGAAGCCCTGCGCGAGACCTTATCGCTGCACCGTCACGCTGCACCAAACCACCCGGCTCTGTGCTTTGTGGGTGGGCTGGAAACAATTGTGGATCCAAAGCGCATTCACCAGCGCATGGCCCGTTGGCCCGGGGCCAGCTTAAAGCTCGTGCCTCAGGCCAAACATGAATTTATAATGGAGCGCCAAGAGATCCGCACAGAATTTTTCCGCGAAACCATCGCCCATTTTAACCGCCATCACCCAAGTGCATGAATGCCAGCCGCATCGGCATTGGCCCCTGACTTCATCCAGCCCTGCTCGGATCCAATAAAAAACATATGCGCCCCAAACTGTGCCCAATCTGCCGCTTTCGAGGCATTGGGGACAAAGGTCATATAGGCTTTGCCTGACTGCTCAGCGGCCGCGCCGCACCGGGCCAAAGCCGCGCGCAACTCTTCAGAGTTCGTGTCACTATAGCCCATTGAAACACTCATATCCGACGGCCCCAGGAACAAACCATCCACGCCAGCTGTTGCGGCAATTTCCTCAACCTGCTCCAGCGCTTCGGGCTCTTCAATCTGGGCAATCACAACGGTTTGGCGCGCCGATTGCGCCAAAACCTCTGCCATAGTCTGCGTGCCATATCCGGCCCAACGCGTGGCGCCCGCAAAACCGCGCCCCCCGGGGCCGAAATGCGCGGTGCGCACCAAATCCTTGGCCTGCTGCGCCGTGACAATATGCGGTGCGACCACGCCAACGGCGCCCATATCCAAAACTTGCAAAACGGTTTGGGGTGCAAAATGCGTCACCCGCACCAGCACTGGAAAATCCAAAGCCCGGGCAAGCGCCAAACAGGCGTCAGTGCGTGCGCGGTCAAAAGGGCTATGCTCCATATCGATGCAAATGAAATCGAGATGCGACGTGGCCAAAACCTCAACCAATTCATAGGCGGGCGTTTTCAAAAACGTCCCGGCCATCATTTCCCGATTTGCCATCCGGGATTTAAAATTCTCGATGCGCATAAGTTCTCCAATTCTAGCCACAGTCGCAGCAGAGCATGAAGCGCTGGGAAATTCAATTTGAATTGCCATCGTCTAAAGTTACTTTCCTCTCAATACAAAAAACATTAGATAAGGCAGGCGACACCGTATCATTTTGCAGCTCAAAACCGGGCGTTTTTTGAGCCAGCTCACCGAATAACACAGCCCTAATGGACCAATTCATGCGAAAAGACACACGCGTATTTGAAGCCAATCCGCAAGGTGGCGGAGCCTTTGGAGATTTGCCAGAATGGGATCTCAGCGACCTTTATGCCTCCGAAGATGCGCCAGAGCTGCACGCCGATCTCAAACAGCTTGAAAAATTTTGCAGCTATTTTTCAGATGATTATGATGGAAAGCTCGCGCAACTCACTGCGGATGAAATGCTCAAAGCCGTTGAGCGTTATGAGGCCATCGATACCATTGCTGGGCGCATCATGTCTTTTGCAGGTTTGCGGTATTATCAGCTGACATCGGACCCTGAGCGGGCAAAATTCATGTCAGATATGCAAGACAAGCTGACAGAACATACGACCAAATTGGTTTTCTATGGGTTAGAATTCAATAGATTGGACGAGAAAGCTCTTTCAGATTTACTGTCGCAAAATGACGCCCTGGCCCGTTACAAGCCAGTGTTTGACCGGATGCGCGCCATGAAGCCCTATCAGCTGTCGGACGAAATGGAGAAATTCCTACATGACCAATCAGTGGTCGGATCAGCTGCGTGGAACCGTTTGTTTGACGAAACCGTCGCCGGCCTGGTCTTTACCATTGATGGGGAAGATCTTCCGCTGGAGGCGGCGGCCAATAAATTGTCCGAACAAGACCGGAACACCCGCGAGGCAGCAGCCCGCGAGATTGCGCGTGTGTTGCGCGCAAACATCAGCCTTTTCGCCCGGGTGCATAACACGCTGGCCAAAGAAAAAGAGATCGAAGATCGCTGGCGGAAAATGCCGACGCCGCAAACCGGGCGGCATTTGTCCAACCATGTCGAAGCCGAGGTTGTGGAGGCGCTGCGCAATGCGGTGGTCGCCGCCTACCCCAAGTTATCGCATCGCTACTATGCGCTGAAAGCCAAATGGCTTGGCCTTGAGAAAATGCAGGTCTGGGACCGAAACGCGCCACTGCCAATTGAAAACGACAAGCTGGTCAATTGGACCGAAGCGCAAGACATGGTGCTGTCAGCCTATGCCGAGTTTTCTCCAGAGATGGCACAGATTGCTAAACCCTTTTTCACCGAGGGTTGGATTGATGCCGCGGTCAAGCCGGGTAAGGCACCGGGCGCATTTGCTCATCCGACCGTCACCACCGTACATCCCTATGTGATGCTCAATTATCTGGGCAAGCCGCGCGATGTGATGACGTTGGCCCATGAGCTGGGTCATGGGGTGCACCAGGTTCTGGCCGCCCAGCAGGGCGAGCTGCTGTCCTCAACACCGCTCACCTTAGCAGAGACCGCCTCTGTTTTTGGAGAAATGCTGACATTCCGCAAACTTTTGGCCGCCGCCAAAACTCCGCAAGAGCGAAAAGTTCTTTTGGCCGGCAAGGTGGAGGATATGATCAACACCGTCGTGCGCCAAATTGCGTTTTATGACTTTGAGTGCAAGCTGCATGCGGCCCGTGCCGAAGGCGAGCTGACGCCAGATCAGATCAATGCGATTTGGATGAGCGTGCAGGGCGAAAGTCTCGGGCCAGTGTTTGAATTCATGGATGGATATGAGACGTTCTGGTCCTATATCCCCCATTTCGTGCATTCGCCGTTCTATGTCTACGCTTACGCCTTTGGCGACGGTTTGGTAAACGCGCTCTATGCCGTCTATGAAGAGGGCGATCCGGAGTTTCAGGCCAAATACTTCGACATGCTGCGGGCCGGGGGCTCGAAACATCACACAGAGCTGCTGGCGCCCTTTGGTTTGGACGCCAGTGATCCCAAGTTTTGGGATAAGGGGCTTAGCATGATCTCAGCTATGATTGACGAGCTGGAAGCGATGGAAGATTAATCCAACTCGCTCCAGGGCCAAGGGCGCACTTCGCTGGCAGCTGTTTGATAGCGGGCGGCCTTGGCAATCCATATTCCCAAAGTCGTGCCAAAATCGGCCAAACGCTCATTCGGCTGCAGTCCGGAGACCAACATTATGATAAACTGGACGACCGTCACAAAGGTCAGAACCGTTTGCGCGAAACTGAGCAACACTGAGATTACAACCATCCACAGCAGTCGTATCGCCATATTTTCCTGGGCTTTGCCCTCTCTTGCTTCGTTAAGGGAAAATCCACCGTCACCTGTTGACTTACTCATCGTTGAAACACCTTCTTAAAATTAAAAATCCAATTATCGGCGTCCAATTAAACGCCGTCGCGATCAAAAAATATTTGGTTTTAAACTCAGCCCAAGTCTGAACCAATCGCTCGTATCGTGTCAATCGCTTCTTGGGTTCCGCGCGCCTGCTCAAGGGTCCAAGGATAGGCCGCGCCAGTGCGGATGCTGTGACCGAAAGCTTCGACTTGATTGACGTAATGGTTCGCAGCGGGAAATTTCTCAACCCGCAGGCCCAAATTCGGCTGGTGCAATTCAATGCGCGCCTCGCCGAAAATATTGGCATTGAAAGGCGCTGTGAGACGCAACAGCCCTTCGGATCCATGAAATACCATCTCTTGATGCGGATGCATGCGGGTGGAGACATAGGCCGAATAGCTCGCCCCTGCCATAGTGCCTTGCATGGAAGCGAATGTATCAAACCCGCTTTCTAGACGAATTTTGGCGGAAATATTCTCGAGCTCCGCCCCCATGACATAACGCGCCGACCCCAACACATAGACCCCAATGTCGCGCAGCCCGCCGCCGCCCATGGCGGCTTGGTTGCGGATATTTTGCGGATCGTCGGAATTGTCATAGGAAAATGCGCCGGTGATATGCACAACCTGGCCAATCGCGCCATCAACCACCATTTGCCGCGCGCGCTGCCACTGTGGGTGATGCACGATCATATAGGCTTCAGCCGCCAATAGTCCGGTGGCATCACGGGCCGCGATTAACGCGTCAAACTCCGCAGCCTGCATCGCAATGGGTTTTTCTGCCAATACATGTTTGCCAGCATTGAGCGCCTTCACCGTCCACTCCACATGCATATGATGCGGTAAGGGGATATAGACCGCATCAATATTTGGATCCTCGAGCAGAGCCTCATAGCCCTCAATCGCCCGGCACCCGGCTGCAAACTCCTGAAAAGGGGCAACGCTGTCTGAGGTGCGACTGGCAACCGCCGATAAAACCGCCCCTTTGGCCGCATGAATGGCCGGCCCCATATGCTCGCGCGCAAATTTTGATGCCCCAAGAATGCCCCAGCGGATCTGTGTCATGCGTGCCTCCAGTCATACCATCTCGCTCCAAGATAACGCGAGAAGCCCCCCCCTGCCAGAGAAAATGGCAGGGCAAGACGCACAGCTTGGCATTACTGGTCGCGCAGCAGGCCCTTTTCTTGCGCCAATTCACGCATACGGTTTTGCAGTTTTTCAAACGCCCGCACTTCAATCTGGCGGATCCGTTCGCGGCTCACGCTATATTGGCTTGACAGCTCCTCCAAGGTCACCGGCTGATCGTGCAAGCGACGTTGGGCGATAATGTCTTTTTCGCGGTCGTTCAAAACACCCATGGCCTCAGCCAACATGTCACGGCGCACAGACATCTCATCATTGCGCTCATAGTCGCCCGCTTGATCGGCATCCTCATCTTGTAGCCAATCTTGCCACTGTGTCGCGCTTTCGCCATCGCTGCCGACCATGACGTTCAAAGAGGCATCGCCCCCTGACATTCGGCGGTTCATCGACTGGACTTCGGTTTCAGTCACGCCAAGATCGGTCGCAATACGGGCGACCTGTTCGGGCCGCAGATCCCCATCATCATAAGCACCAATCCGCGATTTTGCTTTGCGAAGATTGAAAAACAGCTTCTTTTGTCCGGAGGTGGTTCCCATTTTAACCAAGGACCAAGAGCGCAATACATATTCCTGAATACTCGCCCGGATCCACCACATCGCATATGTGGCCAAACGGAAACCTTTTTCCGGGTCAAACTTCTTAACGGCCTGCATCAAGCCGACATTGGCCTCCGAGATGACCTCGGCCTGGGGCAGCCCATAACCGCGATAGCCCATGGCGATTTTAGCCGCCAAACGCAGGTGACTGGTGACCAATTTATGCGCCGCGCCACTGTCTTGCCGCTCGACCCACGCCTTGGCCAGCATATACTCCTCTTCCGGCTCCAGCATCGGGAATTTGCGGATATCCTGCATATAGCGGTTCAATCCCCCATCCGGTGTTGGTGCAGGTAAATTTGCGTAATTCGCCATCGTGCTCCCTCAAGTTCTATCTCATGTATATCGGCTTAACATAGATATGCGTGCGGCTGCGTCCTGTTTCAAGGGGGCGAGAAATTAATAATTATATTCGGCAAAAGATGGGGCGCTCCCCGGCGCCTATGCGCTTAAAAGATCAATCAATTCTTGTATATCCGCCGGCAATGGGCTGGTGAAACGCAGCGCCCCGCCCGTGATTGGATGTTTAAAACCCAAAAGCCCCGCATGTAGCGCCTGCCTTGGGAAGGCCGCGACCTGTTCAGTATGGGCCCCAGCCAATTTGCGTTTGCGGCTATAGGTTTGATCTCCAAGCAAAGCATGGCCGGCATAGGACATATGCACCCGAATTTGGTGGGTGCGGCCGGTCTCCAACTTACATTCCACCACCGCGGCAACGCCGCCGGCCAATTCTTGCATCACCCGCACACGGGTCACAGCATGTTTGCCATTTTGCAGCACGACCGCTTGGCGTTGTCGATCGGTCTTGTGGCGGGCCAATTGGGTTGTGATTTTGAGCTGATTGCCCGCTTCAAACGACGTGCCAGCAAGACCCATAAGCCGCGGATCTCCGGCCGAAGGCACGCCAAAACACACGGCGGTATAAAGGCGCTCAATACTGTGATCCAGAAATTGGTCCGCCAAGCCTTGATGGGCCGCATCCGATTTGGCCACCACCAAAAGCCCGCTGGTGTCTTTGTCAATCCGGTGCACAATCCCAGGACGTTTCATCCCACCCACACCAGAGAGATTTTCGCCGCAATGGGCCAAAAGCGCATTAACCAATGTTCCAGAAGGCGTGCCTGGTGCGGGATGCACAACCATTCCGGCCGGCTTGTTGACCACAATCAAGTCGTCATCTTCAAACAGAACCTCAAGCGGAATATCTTCCGGCAGCATGTGACTTTCCACGGCTTCAGGCAAATGGATGACAATATCATCGCCGGCTTGCACCCGCGCCTTTTGATCGGTCACCACAACGCCATTCACCTCAACCGCACCTTCCGCGATCATCCGCGACAGTCGCGACCGGCTGATCGCCCGCTCTGGCACATTCCGCGCCAAGGCTTTATCAAGGCGCGGTGGAGGGTTTTCTCCAATGGTAAAAAGGACATCAGTCATGGCAGATCAATCTGAGGTTCCGGCAAATCCAACTGAACCGGCGAATTTGCGGTTTTTAAGGCGGCTGGTCACAACGCTCACAGCCACCATGATTGTGGGTCTCATAGCGATCTTTACAGTGCTTGTCATCCGCTTGCAGAGCCCGGTCGCAATTTTCCCCGAAATCACCGCACTTCCAGAAGGAACCGAGGTGCTTTCGGTGAGCCGCACAGCCCATGAATTGATCGTTATCGGCCAAGATCGCAAGATCTACCTGCTCAGTCTCGACGGTGAAAACCTTCTACATGTGCAGGCTTTGCCCCAGGATTAGGCAGAGGATTAGGCACAGGCCTAGCCCTACCCCTTTTCTTGTGCCCAATCGCGCACAGCGGCGTTCTCGGCCTGCGGCAGGCCTTGTGCAAGCTCAAGTGCCAGCTCTGGGCTATCGTCAGCGGCCTCATCAGGGGATAGGGCTGAGCGGAGCCGTTTGATATTGGCGATAACCTCCGGGGCTCTATTTGCCGCTGATTGCACAGATTTTTGGAAGTCCTGCGCTTTGAGCTGCATGCGGCCGCCAAAATAAAATCCGATGATCACTGTGACCAGCGCTCAATAGCCCGCCGGCAGAAGCGCGAGGGCGGCAAAGGCGATGGCGGCTCCCTCCGGCCAAATGACCACCGCGGGCAAGATCCCCAAAAGCCCGAAAGTGATCGCCGGGCGGACCAGGCGATTCAGCCCGTCCACCAGCCCGTCAAACCAACCCCGGCGCGGATGGGCAAATTCGGCTGTATATTGCGCCAGCGCCGTCCGGTCATAGGCGTGACCCCGCGTCTCTGAAGCCTCCGCATTGGGTTTGAAAACCCCGGCCACCTGGCCCACGGCTGCTGCGGCCTGTTTCGCGCCGCCGCCCAAAACCCATGATATTAGACCCATGTCGTAACCCTCCCATCGAAGTCTGTTTGGCTCATGTGATAGCGCGCGCTGATAAATTCCTCGGCGCGGGTGATCCAACCGCCCTTGCCGCCGCGCCAGGTCACGCAGTATTTTCGTGAGGCTGGCCGCCGGTCACCAATTCGGAAATAGTAATTGCGCCGCGCGATGCCGTAAGCATCGACAAACCGCGCCCCGGCTTTGCTGTACACCCGGTCTATTGCCGCAATGGACTTCGGACCCAGCACCCCATCCACCGCCAGCTTGACGTCAAAATCAACCGCAAGACGCTGCAAAATCTTGATCGCATTTGCCCCGGCATTCACCTGCATATCGTACACAGAGGCTTGCAAAGGCGCGGGCAGTTGGTTGATCTTTGGCCGCTCGAAATATTGGCCTTTAAAGATCTCGACTGCCTCCGCCTCCGTCAGAGCTTTGACATCATCCACGGTTGCGCGGCCCCGCAGGGCACGCAGAGTGTGAATGGTGACGCCATATTTTGTTGCGCCGCCCGGATCATCGGGATCATTCACAAACCCGCCTTCGCGCCGAACAATCTCGGCGGTCATCCCTTCAATATCATGCATATCGCCCTCCTACTGACAGCTGCCGCCACCGCTCCCGTGGCAATGTTCTTGCAAAATCGTCACGTCGCGGCGCAGCGCATCGACCGAGTTTTGAAACCGATCATTGGAGAGCGCCAATTCTTCGGTGAGCTGCTGGACAGAGGCCGCGATTTGCACCATCTTGCGGGCCAAGATTTCAAGCTGCTCATTCTTGACATTCTGCCCCTCAATCTGCCGCTCCAGCGCATCTACCAAAGTGGGGATCAAACTGTCAGCGTCAGGCAGAAGCTGGGTTGTGAAAAACAGCGCCCCAAGCATCAACGTGGTGCTGACAATGATCACCGATAAAAACGATTTCACCGGCCCGGGCAGCCCCCGGTAAAGATCATCCCAAATTCCGATCGCCCGATTTTCGACGCCTTTATGCATTACTTTTTTTCCGTCATTTTTCCCTCTTGATGTTCTGTGATGCAAAGCACCCTGCGGTCTGGTCCAGCATTCCATCAGCCAGAACAAAATTTACCGACGCAATTAGCGATTGGGCTTTGGCACCGCCCAAATCCTGCAAGAGCTGTATTAGGAAAAGTTAAACAGGCAGAACGCCGGCCTAAGCCCTGCATGGCTGGCTCATTTCACAAGTCTAAACCTGCGCATTTTTTGGCCAATACCATGTGGCAAGCTTGGGCAAATTCATCAGGTAATCTTGCCAAAGCATGGTTTGGCAATCATGCTAAGCGCATCGGTATGTGAAATAGGGGGTGTGCATGTCAAAATACCAAGAGGTGCAAAACCGGCTCAATCAAATTTTAGAGCGGGCGGATGTGGGCGATAGGGTCAGCCGAAGAATCGACTTGTTCCTCACGGCATTGGTTATCGCAAACATCATCTCCATTACCTTGGAATCCGTACCGCATATCTATGCTGAATATAAAACGTTGTTTACATGGATTGAAATCATCAGTGTGGGGATCTTTACGGTCGAGTACCTGTGCCGCGTTTGGGTCGCGCCTAGCAAAATCTCTGGCCCATGCAGCTTTGCCGACGCCTGCAAAGCACGCGCCAAATACATGCTTAGCTTCAGTGGCCTCGTGGATCTATTGTCCATTTTGCCCTTCTATCTGCGCGCGTTCTTCCCGTATTTAGATCTGCGGATTTTGCGCGCTTTGCGGTTGCTCCGCATTTTGAAATTATCGCATTACAACTCGGCTATGGAAGATTTGTTTGAGGCGATTAATGAGGAAAGGCGTTCGTTTTATGCCGCCAGTTATCTATTTGCGATCCTGTTCATCCTCTCGTCGACATTAATGTATTTTGCGGAATATAGAACCCATCCAACCGGCTTTCAGTCAATTCCCGATTCCATGTATTGGGCGCTGATTACGCTCACCACCGTTGGCTATGGCGACATCACACCCATAACGGTAGCCGGCAAACTCATCGCTGTTGGCTCCGCAATTTTAGGGGTGATTGTGGTGGCTTTGATCACGGGTATTGTCGCCTCATCGTTCAATGCTCAATTGGAGCGGCGGAATATTATTTTTGAAGATCAGGTGCGCAAAGCACTTTTAGATGGAATTTTAGACCACACGGAAAAGGCGGATCTTGAGCGGCTGCGCAAACAATTTGGCATGACCAAGCGCAGAGCTGATGCGCTCATCCATCAGGTCCAAAACATGCGCGCAAAAAAATAGCCCGGCCCTATGATGCGCCTTCACGGGGCTAAGGCCTCATATAAGCAGGAGACACAGCGGATGAAGACCATTCTAACCTCGCTTTTGATCATATTTTGCGCCAATCTCGGCCTTGCCCAGGGAGCTCCAAGCTGCCCAGATCGCGGCACCGACCCTCAGACCCTCTGCCTGCCTGGAACAACCTGGGATCCGCAGACAAAATCTTGCGTCGGTCTCGCATAAGACTGATCTAAAGCTGTGTTTGATGCGTAAGACCCATATGATACAGAGACAAACACGGATTTTTTGGGTAGCAATACTTGTCATAACGGCAGTTATTACCGCCTTTTTGCCGCAGTCGGGCCGCAGCAGCGAGCTCGGGACATATAGCTTTCCCTCAATTTATGGCGGGCGTATTGATACGAAACAGTGGCAAGGAAAACCCTATCTCGTGGTCAACACCGCGTCACAATGCGCCTTCACCAAACAATATGCCGATTTGCAAAAACTCTATGACACTTACCGCGACGCGGGCTTTGGAATAATTGCCATCTCATCGGATGAGTTTAACCAGGAATTTGATAGCAACGCGGAGATCAAAAGCTTTTGTGCCTTGAATTACGACATTGATATGCCAATGAGCGAGACGATGGCGGTCACCGGCGCTCAGGCACATCCCTTCTTTAAAGCGGTGCGAGCGCAAAGTGGGTTCACGCCCAGATGGAATTTTAACAAAATTTTAATCGGCAGTAACGGTCAGGTTTTGGCAACCTGGGGCGCCTCAACCCGGCCTCTGTCACAAAAATTAACCCATGCGATAGAAGCGGAGCTGGACAAGCACCGCCCGTAGCCATCGTGCTTGGTTAGGCGATACTCGATCACATCGGATCGGGTGCACAGAGACCGGCGCGGCATGACACATAAGCGCCTTGCGGCTTAAGACCGCTCTTCATCTCGCACAGCTAATTCATTACGGGATCAATAACACAGCACCGTATCGGCGTCTAAGGCGAGAGAAATGAGCTTATCAGGCATCGCAAAGGAGGCGTTGTAACCGCTGAGCAGACTGTCATCATAGCCGCGCGCTTTCGCAGACATTCCAGAGACCATGATTTGAACATTTGCAGCCGCAAGCGCCTGCAAATGCAAGTTTGCATCGCCAGTGCCCTGCCCCACAATTTCACCCTCCGCCCGGCAATTGAGGGCATGCACAGCATCAGCGGCCATAAACAGTGTGACGCTATGCCCTTCCGCTACGCCAGTTTTGGCGACAAGCAACCCAAGGGTGAGCTTGTTCTTTAACTCCGGTCCACTATGAATATGTATGAGCAGCTTAGCCATGTGCATACCCCCTTTGTTATCGGTTGAATTTGGATTAATTTAGCGGTGTCGCGCCGGTTTCCATCCGAACGATTTGCCCATCCTGTAACATGCACACCAACATAACAGCTTCTTTGGTATCATCAGGATAAGACATGAAATTATGTAAGACTAAGATATCTTCATTTTCATAAATGCAGCGCGATGCGTCATTCACGAATTTGGGATTGCCCATCATCCCGGCCACCATGGACGCCCATTCAGCTTTCCCAAATCGATCACCCGACTTATGAAATATAACTTCAGCATTTTCATGTATCAGATCGATATATCCCTCAACATTTCGATCACCCATAACCTTCATTAGTTTATCATAAACAGTCATCGTCATTCTCCTTAGACCTCGGCAAATTTTCAGCTAAACGCCTGCGTTGCGCCACCGCAGCTGGCGTGGTGATGGTAGATGTGTATGTCGCGACCATATCCACGCTGGCCCTATGTTGCGTTTGTTAAAGGCGGCCTCAAAACACGGGGCCACTGGTTGCGAGCCCTTGGCGTCTCTTTAGGTTACCGGCATGTCACCTGGATGTGTCGCATCGGTTGGAACTATTGGTCGTCGTTTCATTTAAGGCTCTGATTGGGCTTGCCTCTGTGCGACGCAAGCCCCGTGCCTGAAGGCCTTATCCCACAAAGGCACCTTCGCTCATCACCGTGACAACAGTGGTGTCTAAGAGTGCACCAGCCGCCGCACGTTTGGCTTTTAATTCCTCATGCCCGCCGAAGGCTTTCATCGCTTCAAGAGAGTCAAAATCGATAATCACCGTCAACTTGCTGTCATCATCTTTTTCTGTACCAGCGAATATAAGACGCGCGCCCAGCCCGTTTAGTACCGCTTGGTTTTCATGATACATCTCCTTCCACGGTCCAAGCCCGCGCGCGAGATCTTGTGTGAGTTTTACCATCATAATCCGTCTCCCATTTTTAGTTTGGACTGATATTTGGCACGAAAGGCCAAACATCTAATGTCGCTCAAGACCCAGATTAATATCGAAAGCGATTTACGAACTACACCAAATATTAAAGTGGTATTAGTGGAGAGTAGCTGGACCTTTAGACAAAACTTAATTGACCTGCGAAAATTGGCGATCCAATATATTTGTGACAGTAGTTTAAATAGTAAGGTGGTTTTATGTTGGATGGGAAAAATAGAGTAGATGAAAAATTCGTAGAGGAAAATATGTGCCCAATTGGGCTCGCGTCCCATCTTCTCGGCGACAAGTGGATTGCGATTATCATTCGCGATATTGCATTGTTTAATCGGCGCACCTTTAACGATATTCTCAATAATAACAGAGAGAATATTTCTTCGGGGTCCCTATCTGCGCGTTTGAAGTTAATGCGCGATCTCAAACTGCTCGAAATCGGGACTTCAGAGCAGCATGCGCAAAAGAAACCCTATTACCTTACGGAATCCGGCATCGCATTTGTTCCGATACTGTTTAAACTCGCCGCATGGACCGCAACATTCCGCGCGCCGGCTCAGGATATTGTCTCACTGACACAGCCCTATCTTGACGACAACGCTGACCGCATGGGTTGGCTGTTGGAACGCTTGCGGACCTTCAATATTCACAAAAGCGAAGAGCCCGAACCCCTTTGGTGGGCATGATCTCGCCTCAACGACCATCTTCGCAGCTTGTCTCGGCTCCGCGCAGGCGGGGCCCATTGTGCTCGAGATCTCAGCGGCGGTCGTGATGCGCACCAAAGGGCGCAGGCGGCCTATTTACCAGATGTTCATTGTGTGGTGGTACCCGCGGCCGGACTCGAACCGGCACGGCCGTTAAGCCTGAGGATTTTAAGTCC
>Ga0209555_10001583_pt1 | contig 17304 bp, 19 predicted proteins | sample SaaInl85LU_5_DNA_FD_184643 | JGI IMG/M metagenome (GOLD analysis project Ga0209555, IMG submission 184643) | Marine microbial communities from expanding oxygen minimum zones in the Saanich Inlet - ESP_85LU_5_DNA (SPAdes) (version 2) | ecosystem: Environmental > Aquatic > Marine > Intertidal... | reverse complement strand
ATCATTCTTACCCCGCGGTTTCGACCTCTGGGGATTATCGTAAGCCTGCTCCCGTAATTCAGAAACAGCCCTAAGCAGCATAGGTGTTGAGCAGGCTCCCGATAATCCTTAACAATCCCAGCCCTATGCCTTTGACGTAATTAAACCTTCAATATTCATGCACAGAAGTGAAGATAAAATTCTAAACTTTGACTTAATATCAATGCTTGGGCTGAATCGCTTGGATTCTTTTCCATCTCTAGATTCTCGAGTGGAAAGGTGTATTGAATTGCTCAATACTCCGGAATACTTTCCGGCCGGTCAAGTAGCTATAGCGGAGCAGGTTCAGTTGTCTGCTTCGCGACTCAATCACCTTTTTAAGCAGGCAACTGGAGTCTCTTACCGGCGTTACCGACTTTGGTCACAGCTAGCTTTTTTTATGCAGAACGTTAAATGTACGAATAATCTCACAGAGTCAGCTCTAAACAGTGGCTTTTTTGATGCATCTCATCTTTCAAACTCTTACCGAAAGCTACTTGGTATTTCTCCTGCGGCTTTACTTAAAGGCCTTGACCACTTTGAGGTTGATTTAAACTGATTGGTTTCAAATTTGCGGTTTTCTGTTGATCCAATAAGTAGCGTTTTTGCTCAAATTTATGAAATATCAGTATAGAACGGAAGTTGGCCTAATCATTTCTATGGCCATGAAGCCCCTAATTCTTGCCTTGCTTCTATACCGGCCTTATTTGATCTTGATTTTTTACTATCAAAAACTATTGGATTTATTCAGCTTCCGTAATAAAACCTAATGCGCTTATTCCTGATAGTTGTACGGCACTCATGATGGAAATAACTTCTTCATATCTTAGGTCTTTGTCTGCTCGAAGCTGAACCCCAGGCTGAGGCTGTTGGCTGGCGGCATCGTTTAGGCGTTTGTTTAGTTCATTTAAGTCAATTAGGTCTTTATTCCAGTAAATTTGTGCTTCAGATGTCAGGCTCAAGCTGATGGTATCAGCTTGAATGCCATTAGGTGCTGAATCCCTTTCTGCAAGATTTACATTGACCGAATGTGTAATGACCGGCACCGTCAACATAAAAATAATAAGTAGTACTAACATGACATCGACTAGGGGCGTCATATTGATTTCGCTCATGACAGCATCATCATTATCAAAGCTATTTCCAAAAGCCATGTTACTTCACCTCTTTTAATTGGCTTATCTTAGCCTGCATAGGTTCTGTTTGAGAACCAGAAAAATGCACACCCGTCAGAAAGTAGGCATGTAGTTGGTGGGCAAAGCGTTTGAGCTTGCCAAGTACGCTCTTATTGGCTCGAACCAGCGCGTTGTAAGCGAGTACGGCTGGAATAGCGACCGCAAGACCAAATGCTGTCATGACTAAGGCTTCACCGACAGGCCCTGCAATTTGATCAATGCTAGCTTGCCCTGAGGCGCCGATATTAACCAGAGCATGATATATGCCCCAAACGGTGCCGAATAAACCAATAAAAGGCGCAGTGGAGCCGACTGAGGCAAGCAGGGTTAAACCTCGTTGAAGGCATTCTGCACTTTCATCGATCGCACTGCTTAAGCTATCGGTTACCCAATCAGTTAAGGGGAGTTTACCGTGTAAGTCCTGTTGGTGCGTTTGGTGATGTATTAACGCAGAATGACCTTGCTCACTTAGATAACGAAAAGGATTGGCCGGTGTGTTACTGCCAAGGAGTTGTTGAGCCTCTTGGAAGTTTTGGGTATGCCAAAATGATTTGACCGCTTCCATTTGTTTGCGCAAGGTCATTAAATGCCATGTGCGAATAGCAATAATGGTCCAAGAGGATATCGACATTATCAATAAAAGTAGTGCGACAGAAAGTATCACGCTGTCGCCTTGTTGCCAGATGGCACTGAGACCATAAGGATTTTCAGATAAAGATTGCAATTCGGGTGAGCTCATTTAGGTTACCTTTTAGAAGTATTTAATTTAAATTCAATGGGCATTAGGTAGGTGTTGGCGATGGCCTTACCGTTGATGGTGGCAGGTTCATAACGCCATTTGGCAGCAGCTAACATTGCCGCCTGATCAAGTCTTGAAAAGCCGCTAGATTCTTGAATGCTGATAGCGTCAATTCGGCCTTGAGCTGAAATCAACATACTCAGGATGACCGTGCCCTGCTCTTTGAGTCGTTTCGAAAGTTTGGGATACACCGGTGGAAAATTCTGAGTCGAATGGGCATCCACTTTTATCTCCGTCACTACCTGATCTTGAAGTTGGTCAGTTTCGTGCGTCATTTCTGTTGCGTTATCTGATGCATCAATCTGTTTGGTATGATCCTGCTGTTTCTCAGGCAAAACCCTTTTTGTCGTATTGTCTATGGGCTTTTGTTCTGTTTCTGCTTCTGTTTTTGGAATAGGAGTAGAAATAGGGAGCGGTGTCGGTTTTAAGGCTTTAATCTTGGGCTTAGATTTAGTTGTGATATCTTTGGCGGCATCTGTTTTCAATTTGGGACTGCTAACAGGCTTCGCACTCACTTTCTTACTGCTTGCTTTTGCAGCCTTAGTTTGAGCTTTGGCAGGTGCAACAAGACTTGCCAATAAGACCTTAGGTGTGTGTATTTTTGCTTGCGGTTTTTCAGGGCTGAATAAGAGCCATACTGCGGATACATGCAGAATTAACACCAGCAAAAAAGAGAGAACAGAGCGAGAAAGTTTTGGGTAATGCATGCTGTACCAGTTATCGAACAAAAAATCAGAAACGCATGAAGGAAAAGACCTTGCATGCGTTTAGTTATTTACTGGGACATTAAGCCCCTAAAGTTTAGGCTTACAAGCTGACTGTCATGCCCACCGTTAATGTCAGTGGTTTATTCGGGCGTGCGCCATCTGGCGTGCGGGAAACAATTTTTTGGGTATCAAACAGGTTTTCAAATTTGATGAAGGTTTCTGTCGATTCGTTCAGTGCATAGCGGCTAATCAGATCCACAACAACCAGGTCTTCGGTCTTTTCGAGAGCATTACCACTTCGGTTGCAGCCATTGCTAACACACATTTCGTCGATATATTTTGCGACAATGTAGTTATTCCAAATACCCTGTTCAAGGCCTACACGTAAGCTAGCGATATTTTCAGGCACATCCTTTAATCTATCACCATCCTGAACGCCCGATACCGCGTTATCCGCCGTATTTTCGGCTTGTGTATAGGTATAACTTAAGGCGACTGGTAATTTGAATGCGTCAAAATTGAATGTAGTGCCTGCTTGCATTTCAAACCCTTGGATAAGGGCTTCACCGGTTTTGAATGATCCGGAAGTATCCCCATTACTACAGGGTTTACCGACAGAACAATTTTCTAATTTGCTGGAAAAGTCGCTATAGAAACCGATAACTTCTGCAAAGAAAGTGTCTTGTTTGAAACGTGCACCGAGCTCCCAGTTGGTAGAGGTTTCTGGCTCAAGATTGTCGGCACTGCCTGCACTTAGTGGTGAAAATCCTCTGTGGACACCCGCCAAAGCTTGCCATGTTTGGTTAATATCGTAGGTGAACGAAGCTCCAGGTAGCCACTCGCTGTCACTATTGCTTTTCTCACTTGCGATAATCGCTCTGTTGATGTCACTGTAGCGGACCTCTTCAGACTCAACATCTTCGTAGCGTAAAGACAAAACGGCATTAAGTTGCTCGGTCATCTGCCAATCGTCCTGAATCCATAAAGATTGTGCATCGGCCGAACCCACTCGGTTATCACTACTGCCAGGTTGAGTAATGCTGTCAAAGACCAACGAGCCGCTTACCTGATTATAGTTCTCGACAATTTGGAAGCGGTCTTCTTCATCCTCATGCACTCGGCCGCCAAGTTGTAAGGCATGCAAGCCCAAGGCCCAATCGAGGTTGAGTTCCAAACCCTGAGAGTAATATTCACGATTATTGTGCTTGTATTTTAAGCCGTTAACATCCACTGTTCCGTCAAGAATGCCTTGGGCATTGGTATCACCGGCATTGGCAAGATTGATGTAGTTTCCACCGCCTGAAAGTTTAAACCAGTCACGCGCAAACTCATTACGGTAAGCCGTGGTGCTCAGCGTCATTGCATCGTTTAGGGCGATTTTGTGGAGGACGCTGAAACTGCTGTGGTCATTGTTCATTTGATCAATGCTGGATAAACCATAACGTCTGTCAGCGTTCGCCTTAAAGTCAGCATCGGTCAAACCCAAGTAAGTCTCGTTTGAAGTTTCCATTGAGCGCTGGGCTTTGAATAATAACGATTGTTTTGGGCCTTCCGAGGCTTGCCAGCCTAACTTCATCACATAATCTGAAATATCATAACCACTATCACGGTTGCTACGGTCAATTTCTTTAAAGCCTTCGCTGTCGCGTTGCACGGTTTCAAGCAACCATGACCATTCACCTACTTTATTACCATAATTCACGTGTAAATCCCGAGAGCTATTACTGCCCGAGCTCACGGTGAGCGAGCCTTGTGCCGAATCAGGCATCGGTGTAGACACTAAATTGACGATGCCGCCTGTCGTTTGCGGGCCAAAGCGAAGTAGCGGTGCACCTTTTAAGACTTCAATGCTGTCCATTCTTAGTGTTGTCGGAAAGTAGTATGCCGATGGTGCCGAATAGGGAGCCGGCGCCATCATCACACCATCTTCAAGTAGCGTGATCTTTTCGCTACGCTCACTTGTCGCTCCTCGAATACCAATATTGGGCCTTAGCCCCGAACCTTCTTCTTCAAGAATATAGACACCGGGCACGGTTTTCAGGACTTGGTTTATGTCACTACTCACTTCGGTATTTAGCTGGGCGCTATCTACCACGGCACCCGAACCGGCCAGGTTTTGAACTTCTTCGGTACTGCCAATAATGAGCATTTTATTTAAGGTGCTAGGTTCATTTGCAAAGACAAAAGAGGGGGAAATAGAAAGACTTATTGCGGTTGCGAGCATACTGCGTTTGAACATGATAAATAATCACTCCAATTAATGAAAAGGTAGAAGATAATCGACTATGCGAATTAGAAGCTAAATGGGAATGATTGTCAATTAGATATTCGGCGACAATTAGGATGACCGGTTGACGACAATTATCTTGGCCGGTTGGGTGACAATAGGCATTTTGCTTTCCGTAAAGGAGACAAGGTGCGGTTCATCATGCAGACAACGTGTTACTTATTGGTCCAAGCGGTACAGGCAAAACGCACATTGCGAGTGCGCTTGGGCACAAGCTGATTGAACAAGGCATGCGTTGCAAACTGTTCCCGGCCATTGCGCTGGTTCAGCAACTTCAACAGGCCAAGCGAGATCTGGATCTAATGTCAGCCATGACAAAGTTGGATAAGTACAAAGTCATCATTATTGACGATATAGGCTACGTAAAGAAAACGGACGCTGAGACTCATGTGCTCTTCGAGTTTATTGCTCATCGTTATGAAAGCGGCAGCTTAATCATTACAGCTAACCAACCCTTTAGCTCCTGGGATCAGATATTCCCGGACAGCATGATGACTGTCGCAGCAATAGATCGACTGATACACCACGCGTCAATTATCGAGTTAGAAGGAGAAAGCTATCGAAGACAACAGCAGTTAAAGAAAAGCAAAACCAGTAAAAAGAAAGAAACCGCCTAACCGGCCATCATAGTTGTCGCCGACCGGCCAAGATAGTTGACGTCTAACATACATCCTTTGTTGTGGCGGATGGGGTAAAAGGACTTTTGCGCTGGGCTAAGTGTAAGTGGAGGGCTCTAACCGACACATAGTTGGAGTTGTGAGTTGTGCCCACGAAGGTGGAAATGCTGCTAGAAACGGTCATCCCAAAACTCCATGGTTTAGACCGGGTTTGTATTTAAGCGGACCTATATTCATTCAGCAAATAGTCAATCTTCGAGGCTGCTCACACAGCAAAGCAGACATCGAGATATTCTCAATGAGCAAGCAGGTATTTGGTCGTCTTCAGGGGCAATCCAGATAATCGAGCGATCTCGCTCAGATTTTTGGTGGAAGCCATTGCATACGTAAAAGATTCGTTTTTATCACATCAGCTATTCCTATTTCCTCTTGTTCTCCCCATGTATGCAAATAATGGTCTGATGGTTTATCTCCCTTAAGCCCGAAAACGATAATATTTGAGTGGTTGGGAACTTCCAGCAATGCGGTTGTGGGAAAATGCTTCCGCAGCTCTATCAAAAGCGCGAGGAGTTGATCGCTGCTTTCAGGGATGTAATTCATAGACAAAACGCCGTGAGGATTCAGTCTTTGGTAATAGCTGTAGAATAAGCTCGAAGGTTGGTTTGAGCTACTATCCTCCAATGACACAAAAATATCATGGAATATAAAATCAAACGCTGTCGAACATTCATCAACATATTGAAAGGCATCACCTACCACCAACTCGATGTTCTTTGGAAAAGGAAAATGAGCGGTTGTTTGTTCTATACGTTCCTGAAATAACTCTACCGTTGTAATTTCAACCAGAGGGTAAGCATGATGAACATAGCGTTCCAGGGAACCACATCCAAGTCCCAAGTTTAGTATACGCTGAACCTTGGGCTGCAATGGCAAAGCACTGAGCATGCATTGAACGTAGGGTGTTATTGGATGGCTGGGGTTGTTTAAATCCATAGCGCCATGAATGATGCCATCTGAACCGATCATCCAGCGAAACTCTGGACTTTCTCTGACTTCCATCTTGCATGGTGAAGTTTCTTCTTTGGTTAATAATATTCCATTGCGGGGTTCAAATACCATAGAGGGCTATATTCCCAGTAGTTGTATGAGTACGCCTGATTCACTCATCACCTAAATAATCCCACAATATTTTGGTGAACAATATAACCGGTCATCAGCAGACCAAAACAAGCCGTGAAACAAGTCCAGAATCCAACCTGCATCTGTTCAGCAGAGATATTAATTCTACTGGGTAGGGATCGCTCAATAAAATTTATCCTTTAGCGTTGAGTATATCTTATGCCTTAGCAAGTCGATCACGAGAATTGAAACGTTGCGACATAAGCTTTCCTGGCACCTATGAGGTAAACTTAGTCCGTTATAAAGCAATTTGCTAGAATGTCTAAGCAGGCCTAGAGGATCAACCTAATTTAGGGCCTGTTGTTAAGGCAAAGCAGAGAACGATATCATCTCAAAGTTCAATCAGCACATATCCCATTCAGAGCTGGGTCTTACGCCCTGGTTCTTACAACTTCAACAGTTAAATGACAAACGTTAAGCGCTGACAGTAAGTCTTTGTAATCGCCAGTTGATCGATCAGAATGAGTGGCCACAGAAACAATTGCGGCCGTGTGTTCGCTGGATAATTGCCATACATGCAAGTCGATTACCTGGTCATTTTCTTGATTTTCGATAGTCTCTCGAATGACCTTAGCCATTTCTAGATTGGGTGATTTATCCAAGAGCATGGCGCTACTTTCAATTAATAAGCTATATGCCCATTTAGAAATAACGGCTGCCCCGACTATTCCCATCAATGCATCCATCCAAATCCAGCCTAAGTATTTACCGGAAATTAGAGCGGCTATTGCAAATAAAGACGTTAAAGTGTCAGCGAGTACGTGAAAATAAGCTGCCTTTAGATTGTGATCATGGGAGTGACTATCATGGCCATGATGGTGGTCGTCTCGAAGTAGGTAAGCAGACAGCAAATTTACTACTAGCCCAACGGTTGCTACGACAATTGCTTCGTTGAATAGAATAGCTTGCGGGATAAAAAAACGTTCCACAGATTCTATTGCCATCATTAATGCAACAACAGCCAATGCAACGGCGCTGGCAAAGCCACCCAATGAGGTAACTTTTCCGGTGCCAAAAGAAAATGCAATATTATCTTTGTTTTTCCTGGCATACCAGTAAGCAAACATGGCAATCGCGAATGCTGCAGAATGGGTAAACATATGCCAACCGTCGGCCAGCAATGCCATCGATCCAAACCAAGTGTCCGCAATGATTTCTACAATCATGGTTACGGTGGTGAGTGCAAATAGGACCAGCGGGGGCATTTGAACGCAAACCTACGGTTTTGACTCCCAGGCCCTCCGCGTAACCGTAGGTTTCCGAATAATTACCCCTTCCCCTCATCTTCAATAAAGTACGTACCATTGGGCAACACATGCTTATAGGGCAATAACGAAATATGGGATAAGGTCTCGTCGTCAATATCCTCTCCCTGCTGACGGAGCTGCTCAACCACGTCATTTATCTTGATCGTGTTCCAGTACAGAATGGCATTGGATACAAAGCTGAGGCTGCTGGCCTTGTTCATGATTTCCTCATAGTCTCCAGTGGTGAATTCCCCCTGGTCCGCAAAGAATATCCAGCGCGGCAGTTTGTGCCGGTATTCCCCTTTGTTCAGCTGCCGTTGGACGGTTTGCCGTAGTTCTTTGTCGGTCAGGTACCGCAGAATGTATTCAGTCTTGATGATCCGGCCCAGGTTAGTAAAGGCCTTGGTGAGGCGATCGGAGGGTGAACTATTGGTCAACCGTTGAACGATGACGTGTGCTGGCGCAGTTTTCTGCTTCAGAGAAATGACCACCCGCATCATGTATTCCCATTGCTCCTCAATGATCGACAGATCAGCTGTTTTCGTGAGTAAATGGTTGAGGTCACCATAATCGACGGATTTGTTGATACGGTATAGCTGCTGATCCTTCAGATCCCGAATACGTGGCATAAAGTAGAAGCCGAGCAAATGACAGAGGGCGAAGACGATTTCAGTGTACCCGTGCGTATCGGTGGTGTGCTCTCGGATTTTCAGAATCGTGTTGTTTTCCAGCAGACCGTCCAGAACATACAGGGCTTCACGAGGGCTACAGGAAATGATCTTGGTGCTGAACACGGAATATTGATCGGATACGTGAGTGTAGATCCCGATGGCTTTTTCATAGTAGCCGTAATAGCGAGGATAGTATGAAGCCAACAGGCTGTCGGCGCGGATTTTAAAGCGTTGCGCATCTGAAGAGGACAATGTACCGGAGCCATACACCGCACTCAACGGCAGCTCATGGTGTTGATTCACAATTTCAGCACTGGCGTTGATCAGGGTTTCTTCGCGAATATAGTATTGCAGGATATGCCTTAGCATATCGACAGTAACGCCATTGACGCTGTTACTCATGGACACGACGCCCAGGTTTGTGGCTTGTGAAATAATGGCAGCCATCAGGCTTTTGTAAAAGTTTTTGGGCCGTGACTGGTGATGCTGGATAGGGACAAAGTGACGACTGTAATGCGTCATTTGATCCACCTCCATCAGCAGTTGCTCGATGCGTATGCTGGGCATATGCGCATCGATCACCTTTTGCAGTTGGTTGACTTTATCCGGTACGTCCAGTTTGTCGTCACGCTTGAGTTTCAGCCGGCCATTGTGTATCTCGGCGAAATTATCCAGTCCAAAACGCTTTTGCGCTGCTGACACCGCTTCGTGGAACTGGGATGAAATGGCGGAACGCACTTCGTGTGGCAAAGGCTGCTGTAGCTCGGTATAGACGGTGTGTTTGGTTTCATCCCAGTTGGGCTCGTTCAAAGTCAGATCCCAGAACGACACATGCTGTTTGCTCTGTGGCAAATACAAATCGCCGGAACGCAACGCATCTTTCATCGCGAGAGCAAGACCCATTTCCCAAACATTGCGATTGATGTTGCCGGTTTGATCTTTAAGGCTGCGACGCAGCTCGCGGGGAATGAACGCAGTCGGTGTATTCTCCGGCAGTTTTTTCAGATCGCCGTCATCCAACTGCCGGACGAACTGGATGGCCTTTATCAGTGGCCCAGAACCTTTCGCCACTTCAAACGGTAACCGTATAAAGTCGGAAAAATACTTTCGTAAACTGGGGTAACGGGTCAGCAACAAATCGCAGTAGCCGCATTCTTCCAGGCGTTTAAAAATGTGCAGGTCGTCAATGGAGGCTAGCAAGTGTTTCTCGTCAATACGCTGCCATAAGTCATTCTTGTACAACGGCTGTTCATCCGGCCATTCCAGCAAAACATGCGTGGTATCGAGCACGGCGTCGATAGCTTTCTTCTGGCGTTTGCGGAATTCCTTGTGCTTTTTGTCGTGGCTGTTTCTGGTTTGTCGGCACAGTTCCGTCATGTACTGATCGTGCATTTTGACCAGGTTATCCAGCAGGATCTTGCGGGATTCTAACAGGAAGCACACCATCAGGGCATAGCGCTTGTGGTCTTTGAAGCGTTTCATGTCCTTGGCACTGTAGCGCTTGGTCAGTCGATACAGGTAGTGAAGAAAAGCGGTATCAATGACCTTTTCCTCGAATTCATTAATGCCGGTGGCCACCAGATTGTCATAGCGCTCCAAATAGCGTTTCAGCGATGAGATTTTGGCGGCCGGTGGATACTCTTTGAGTTGGTTGAAGTAGGTTCGTTGATTACCGTCCGTGGTTTGCAACAGATCGTCGATGGCACCGCGCAGTTCAGGGGACATCTGATCAAACACCTGCTCAAAAAGCTGAGTATGGACCTGGTTACAAATACGGATGATCTGCCGTTCGATGGTCGAGGGTCCGGGCAACATAATACGGTTCAACAACAGGTAACGTTCTGCCCGGTGAAAAAGTTCATCCGGCAGCAGCCCCTGACGGGCGTGTTTCTCTATCCAGCGATCCAGGTCGGCTTCCACTTTGTCATCAAACCGTTGAAAGCCCAGATACTTGAGGATGTTATTCCGATGCTCCAATAGTGTCGCTTCCCGCTCGGGCACGTCCACGGTTAGCGTGGGCGGGAGGTCGAGTTGACTGCTCAGGTAGCTGATACTCGGGGGGATAGATCATGGAGCTGGTTAAGAAACCGGCCATAGAGGCGCATGGCGCACAGTTGGATGGCAAATCCCAGACGGTATTGCTTACGGTACTTGTTGACCACCTGGCAATCGCGTCGGCTCAGCGTCCAATCGCGAACCATTTCTTCGTCGGAAAATCGTTGTGGCAGCATTAACGGTTGGTATCGCTGCTGGTTGGTTAAGAACTGCTCTTTGGTTGTCATGGATTCTCACTTGGGCTCAGTCACGCCAACTACTCCTATAGCGTTGTTTTTATTGATTTTTTTACATTCGTGAGTCGCTATTGTCGTATCTAACAATCAGACGGCATTGTAATCACGAATAGACGATAATAAAATAACGAATAGACGAATTTCAACCATCAATTAGCCGAGCGCTTATTTTATGTACCCACGTTATTCTGAAATCAATGTCAAAGAAGCGCTGAGCGACACCCCGGTGGTCTTTGTGATGGGGCCGCGCCAAGTCGGTAAAACCACTCTGGTGAAGGCGCTGATTGGTGAGATGGGCGCTGAAAACTGGGAATACATTACCCTGGACGATCAGGCCCAATTCGAAATTGCACAAGCTGATCCCGTCGGGTTCATCCGTAATCTGCCACCGAAACGAATTGCGCTCGATGAAGTTCAGCGCCTGCCTGAACTGTTCGTCTCCATTAAGCAGGCTGTGGATGAACAACGCACGGCAGGTCGCTTTCTCCTGACGGGTTCTGCCAATGCCTTGTTATTGCCCCGGCTATCGGATTCCCTGGCCGGCCGGATGGAGTCGGTTCGCCTGACAACGCTTTCCGAATGTGAGATCCATGGACGGCCCCCCAGCTTTTTAAGCAAACTACTGAACCAGGAAGCGCCTTCGGCTCAGGACATTCGTGTGCGGGATCATCTACTGCAACGGTTGATTACGGGGTGTTTCCCCGAGCCTCTGCAACGTGCCAATGAGCGGCGAAGCACCGCTTGGTATCAACAGTACGTCAGTACATTGATCCAGCGGGATATCCGCGATCTGACCCATATCGATCACCCCGATTTGATGGCCAAGTTACTCAAACTCACCGCCTTTTATGCGGGGAAACTGGTTAACCTGACCGAACTGGGCGCTAAACTTGGGCTGGATCGACTGACCATTAAAAAATACATGGCGTTGTTGGAGCAGTTGTTTCTGGTGGAGCAATTGCCGGCCTGGCATTCCAACGAATACAAACGGTTGGTGAAAACGCCCAAACTGCATTCCATTGATACCGGCATGATGTGCGCTGTTCGTGGCCTGAACCGGGAACGCCTGCTGAAGCAGCCCGGTGATTTTGGGTTGGTGCTGGAATCCTTTGTCTACAACGAACTGCGAAAACAGGCAGTATGGATCGAAGAACCGTTGAGTTTCTATCACTACCGGGACAAGGATAAAGTGGAGGTCGATGTGATCATCGAAAACGCCATAGGCGACTGTTTCGCGATCGAAGTCAAAGCAGCTGCGACGTTGAGTGCCAAAGATTTTACCGGCTTGAAACGTTTTCAAAGTGTGGCCGGTGAGCGCTTCAAAATGGGTATCTTGCTCTACGATGGCGATCATACAACGGCTTTTGGTGAAAATCTCTATGCCGTACCACTGGGAGCACTTTGGTCATGAACGAGAACTACACCATCGGCCAATTGGCTGAAGCAGCAAGTGTTAATGTTGAAACCATCCGCTACTACGAACGCCGCGGGTTGATCGCACAACCACCCAAACCAACCGAGGGTTACCGCACTTATTCTAGGGCAACCCTGGCCCGGATCTTATTTATCAAACGCGCCCAGGAATTGGGGTTTACCCTGGAGGAGATCGCTAATCTGCTTGAACTCGGAGAATCACCCTGTCGGGAAGTTCAGGGCATGGCAGCTCAGAAACTTGCCAGCGTACGCGCCAAGCTGGCCGATCTGCGGCGTCTGGAAATCGTCCTCGATGATCTGCTGAACCAGTGCGCCGTCAATCCGGACCAGACCCATTGTCCCATCATCGAGTCCCTTCAACCGGACGACAACAATGCCCCCTGATTTCTTGCTTGACACCGTACTCTGGTACGGCCTTTACACTTACTCCCATCACATACATCAGAGGAGTAAGCCGTGTCCCAGAAAGAATCCAATCTGCCCATTATCGGCGGTGTTATCGCCGCCATCGGCGCGGGCCTTTGCTGCGCCGGGCCCTTCGTCTTGCTGCTGCTCGGTATCAGTGGTTCCTGGATTGGCAATCTGACTCTGTTAGAACCGTACCGCCCCATATTTATCCTGCTGGTATTGGCTTTATTTGGTTTTTCCGGCTGGAAAATCTATCGCCCCATCGAAACCTGTGAGCCCGGCACCGCCTGCGCCGTACCACGAGTACGCAGGCGCCGTCAGGTGATTTTCTGGGTCGCTGCGCTAACCGCACTGGTGCTCATCACCAGTAATTACTGGATCATCTGGTTCGCATGACAACTCTTTTAAGCCTTGAATACTCGGAGAAAACGATGAAAAAAATCACACTATTGCTCTTTTTGACCTTACTTAGCCTGACTGCATTTGCCAAAGAGCAAACCGTCACACTGGAAGTGCCAACCATGAACTGTGTGACCTGTCCGTTTACAGTCAAAAAGGCCTTACAAAATGTTGATGGTGTCAGTAGCGCCGAAGTCACCTTTGAGAACAAGCTGGCTGTTGTCACGTTCGATGACGAAAAAACCTCAGTAAAAGCATTGACCGAAGCCACCACCAACGCAGGTTATCCGTCCAGGGTTAAAGAGTAAAGTGGCCATGGATAACGCCAAGCTTCTGCGCACCGGGGTTATCGGTTCAATCATTGTGGCCTTGTGTTGCTTCACCCCGGTTTTGGTCATTTTGCTGGGTACGGTTGGCCTGTCGGCGTTGACAGGTTACCTGGATTGCGTGCTGTTTCCGGCATTGATCATGTTTCTGGGCATAGCCGGTTACGCCGCTTTTCGTAAACAGCCATCACAACAAAATACGACCCGTTGTAATACTGGCCATAAAGATGGCGGGGAAAACGATGAACAATGATAACGGCCAGAGTGGCGACAGAAGGTGTTCATTATGGAAATGCTAATGCGATTGGTGACACGCGTCGGCGATAAACTTGGCTCATTGGGCGCGCTGGTTTCTGCCATGGGTTGCGCCATGTGCTTCCCGGCCATAGCCAGTCTCGGCGCTGCGGTAGGACTGGGCTTTCTCAGTCAGTGGGAAGGTCTGTTCATTAACACGCTTTTGCCGCTGTTTGCATGGGTCACTCTGGTGCTCAATGGACTTAGCTGGTTAAGCCACAGGCAATGGCACCGCAGTGCGCTCGGTATGATCGGTCCGATATTGCTACTGCTATCCCTTTATCCCTGGTTCCAATATGGCTGGAGCAGTTACGTCACCTATTCAGCGTTAGGTCTGATGGTTGTTGTATCGCTTTGGGATGTTTTTTCACCCGCGAATAAGCGCTGTGATGACGACAGTTGTGCTGTTTAACACCACTAGATAAAACCGACTTACTGTTGAGGAACAAGCATGATCCTACTATCGATACAAGGGATGACCTGCCCAAGCTGCGTCGGTCACGTTAAAGAAGCGCTCGATGCGATCGAAGGCGTGATCAACGTTGAAGTCTCTTATAAAAACGCCAACGCAGCGATCACTGCAAATGCTGGCGTCAGCGTAGCCGATCTCGTCGGCGCTATTGAGGCGCTGGGGTATACGGCTAAAGAAAATACGTCACCGAGCGCCTATGGTGAAAACACAACTACTAGTGATACAGGAGGTAACCGGTCTCAACAGGTGGTGATTATCGGCAGTGGCTCCGCTGCCTTTGCCTGTGCCATCAAGGCCGCCGAAAGGGGTGCCAAAGTCACCCTGATCGAAGGTGCTGATGTCATTGGCGGCTGCTGCGTCAATGTCGGCTGTGTACCCTCCAAGATTCTGATCCGGGCCGCACAACTGGCCCAGCAGCAACGCCACAATCCCTTTGTGGGGCTGGAAAACCATTCGCCTCAACTGAGTCGCGCCTTGTTGACTGAGCAGCAAACCGCGCGCGTCGAGGAGCTGCGTGCAGCCAAATACCAGAATATTCTCGATGCCAACCCGGCACTCCACCTAGTGAAGGGATATGCACGATTTAAAGATGCAAACACATTGATCGTCAGCAAAGACGACGGCACCGAACAGGACCTCCATGCCGACAAGATTCTGATTGCCACCGGTTCAACGCCAACCATTCCCCCCATTGACGGATTAGCCGACACCCCTTACTGGACATCCGATGAGGCGCTGTTTGCCAAGCAACTGCCACAACACCTGGTGGTGATCGGCTCCTCCGTGGTTGCCCTGGAAATAGCCCAGGCCTATCGCCGTTTGGGTAGCGAAGTGACTGTGCTGGCACGCCACACCCTTTTGTACCGGGAAGATCCCCTGCTGGGAGAAAAGCTGGCCGAATGCTTCGAGAAAGAAGGTATACGTGTCCTCAATCACACCCAGGTGACACAAGTTTCCCACGATGGGCGGCAGTTCACCCTGGAAACCCATTCTTTGAACACCGGGGCCAACACCTTGCACGGCGACAAACTGTTGATCAGCACTGGGCGTCACGCCAATACCGAGAAGCTGAATCTGGAAGTGGTTGGCGTCAAGACGGAGCAAAATGGCGAAGTCATCGTCAATGAGCGCATGGAAACGAATGTTCCGGGCATTTATGCGGCTGGTGACTGCTCCAATATGCCCCAGTTCGTGTATGTCGCCGCGGCAGCAGGTAGCCGTGCCGGCACCAATATGATGGGCGGAGAAGCCAGACTGGATCTGTCCACCATGCCGGCAGTGATCTTTACCGATCCCCAGGTGGCTACCGTCGGCCTGACGGAACAGCAAGCCAACGCCCAAGGCATTGCAACCGACAGTCGTGTGCTGGACATGGAAAACGTGCCCCGCGCCTTGGCAAACTTTGAAACCGACGGATTTATTAAGCTTGTTGTAGAAAAGGCCAGTGGATGCCTGATCGGAGCACAAATTCTGGCCCACGAAGGAGGAGAACTGATCCAGAGCGCAGCCTTGGCAATCCGTAACCACATGACGGTAACCGAGCTGGCCGATCAATTGTTCCCTTACCTGACGATGGTCGAAAGTTTGAAACTCTGTGCTCAGACCTTTAATAAGGATGTCAAAGAACTCTCCTGTTGCGTCGGGTGAATGAACACGCTATGGGAGCGTCCCCACCGGCGGCCAGCGACCGAAACAGCTATATAGGTTGTGAGGTGCTGCAAGGGTACCAATTTGCCGTTCCGTAGATACCAAGCAGATTACAACCCGTGGTCTGGCGGAACCACATGAACAGAGACGTTATTCTGATGGCAAACCAGAACACACGAGCATGTAACCAAAAGGAAACTGGCATCTCGCATCCTTTTGAAGTGATCCCCGATTTTGTTGCCTTTATGGAGGCCGATGGGCAAGCGCTTGAATTTCCATTAACGATCTCGCAACTGGCGAAAACCGCGCAAACCACCATGTATACCGTGCGGCTGGTTTGATCCTGGATACTAAACCTTACTCTATGCTATCCACGCACCGGATAGTTGGGACTTAGTGGTTGGACAGGTTTTGCAAAATTCCACACTGATCGACAGTTCGATCCTCAGTACAGGCATGCTGCAATGCCTGAAGCTGGAGTCGCAGTGATTCGAGTTCGGCGATACGCCTCTTCACTTCCTCCAAATGGCGCCCAATCATCTGATTGACCTGATCGCATTGGGCCGAAGGCGTGTCTTGGAGCTGTAATAGTTGTCGAATATCACAGAGTGGCAGATTCAAACTGCGGCAATGCTTGATAAACAGCAGTCTTTGGACTGCGGCCTGATTGTAGAGGCGAAAATTCCCTCCACTGCGTGCACTTGATGCAATCAGGCCTTCTTTTTCGTAGTAGCGAATAGCTTGGATGGAACAATCCGTTAGTTTTGCTAGTTCACCGATTTTCATTCTGCATCCTGTCGATCTTGACTCTATAGTGGCTATAGAGTTTACATTATATCCATTGAGAGATACCAGAAGGCTTTGAAATGACCGAAAAAAATTGTTGCGGGTCCGATGTGACGGTCATAACTGACAACAAGTTGACTACAACCGAAGAAAAACCCTCAATAGAATCAGGGGGTTATATCTCCGAGTTTTCAGTTCCTAAAATGGATTGCGCCTCCGAAGAGCGCATGATTCGCCTGGCGCTTGACGCAGTTCAGCAATCCATTGCGCTGGAGTTTGACATTCCTGCACGCCAGGTTCGGGTATTTCATAGCAATGCGGTTGAGGAGATTATCACCGCGCTAGAATCGTTGGGTCTGGGCGCCACATTAATATCTTCACAAAAGATCGATAACGAAGCGCTATCTCAAGCTCATGCCTCAGCATCTGATATGGAAAAGAAGGATGCCGGGGTGCTCAAAATATTGTTGGCGATCAATGCCTTGATGTTTGTGGTGGAGTTTTCAGTTGGTTGGGTAGCGCAGTCTACCGGCCTGATCGCCGACTC
>Ga0209555_10001578_pt1 | contig 17340 bp, 20 predicted proteins | sample SaaInl85LU_5_DNA_FD_184643 | JGI IMG/M metagenome (GOLD analysis project Ga0209555, IMG submission 184643) | Marine microbial communities from expanding oxygen minimum zones in the Saanich Inlet - ESP_85LU_5_DNA (SPAdes) (version 2) | ecosystem: Environmental > Aquatic > Marine > Intertidal... | reverse complement strand
ACGCGGCGCGGGTTGTGGCCTGTACGGGCGGGTCGACCAACGCCGGCTTGCACCTGCCAGCAATTGCCCATGAGGCAGGCTTGGAATTTTATCTTGATGATGTCTGCGACATTTTCCGCGATACGCCGTATTTTGTCGATTTGAAGCCTGGCGGGCAATATGTCGCCAAAGACCTCTTTGAGGTTGGTGGTGTTCCGGTTGTGATGAAGGAGCTGCGCAAAGCGGGTTTGATGCACGAAGATTGCATGACCGCAACCGGGCGTTCCATGGGTGAAGAGCTGGACTTGATCGAACGTGAAGCCGATGGCCGGGTGATCTATCCGGTCGAAACCCCCATCACAAAAACGGGTGGCGTTGTGGGCCTCAAAGGCAATCTTGCTCCGGAAGGCGCGATTGTGAAAGTGGCGGGCATCGCCGCACAGCATCAGATTTTCACAGGTCCTGCTCGGGTGTTTGAGTGCGAAGAAGACGCTTTTGAAGCTGTGAAAGAGCGTGCCTATGAAGAAGGTGAGGTCTTGGTGATCCGCAATGAAGGCCCATCAGGGGGCCCCGGCATGCGTGAAATGCTCTCCACCACAGCGGCGCTTTCTGGCCAAGGCATGGGCAAAAAAGTTGCCCTCATCACAGATGGGCGTTTCTCCGGCGCGACACGCGGTTTTTGTGTGGGTCACGTGGGGCCTGAGGCGGCGGCCGGTGGCCCGATCGCTTTGATTGAAACGGGTGACGTGGTCACGATCAATGCTATTTCTGGTGAGCTGAATGTTGATTTGACCGACGAAGAATTGGCCGAACGCAAAGCCAATTGGAAAGGCCCGCGTGAGACCATCTACGCCAGCGGCGCGCTTTGGAAATATTCGCAATTGGTGGGTCCAACCTACCAAGGGGCGGTGACCCATCCCGGCGGCAAAGCAGAGCGTCACGCGTATTTTGATCTCTAAGCTTCTTTTGGCAGCTGGCATTTTTGCACTGGCTGGCTGCCAAACATATCTATTTGAAAACACACAACCCGCCGGCGCTCCCGGTGCTCGGGTATCCTTGCCCAGTGGGATCACAATTGGGGCGCCGAAAGGCTATTGCCGCGATGGCCGCAGTGGGCGCCGGGGCGGGGTGGTCTTTGCCAGCTGCGTCAGGCTGCGCGGCAGTGATGCGTTTGACCCCACTTATGGGCATCTGTTGACCGGTGCCGCGGCCGGTGCGAAAAGTAATTTACAGGCGCTCGCAGGGTTTGTCCGCAAGGACGCGGGCAAAGGGTGGCTTGCGGCGAGCGGAAAAGCCGACGACGTGTCGATTCACGCGGTAAAACGAAGCCGGAATGCGCTTTATGTCGAGCTCACAGATCGATCGCGCCCGGGCTATCTTGGCGCGCGGGGGTGGAAAGCCTTTGTGAATGTCGCAGATCAGCTGGTGGTCTTAGGGGTCTATTCTGGACTGGGGCCGAGCGTTTCGGGAATTGACGGTGAAGAGCTCCTCCGCGCCTTTGCTCAAGCGACGCTCGCCGCAGAAAACCCAGAGAAATAGCCCATCAGCACAGCCAAGCGTGACGTCCACATCGCCGTCCCGCAGCTCTTCCTTTGCCTTCGACGCGTATATGCAGACGTCGTAAATAGTCTGTAAATTTAACAGAATAATATTTAACTATTTGTAGAATTCCGCGCCTGCCTCCCCTATCAGCAGGAGTATATTGTGAAGTACTTTGGGCATTGAATTGATTTATTTTGGCTATTTAGGGCGGGCATTATCGGCTGCATACCTAAAGTTTTGGCGCAATCGCCTGCAGCGCACTGCGGGGGAGAAGACCGCCAAGCTCCGCCAGCAGCGGCGCGAGGCCTTGGCGCTTCAGCGCGAGCTGGGTGACGTCTTGCCCCGCATCAATGATGAATTGTACCACAGGCTGCGTGGGTCCAAGGCATATCGGCATGGCTCCAATATGCTTTGGTCTTGGCGCCCCGAGCTCTGGGCCGCGCCATGCCCCTCGGCGGCCGGCCCCGTTCCCCAAAGCGGCGCGCGCCTTGCGTCAAATACCAAAGTATTTTTTGATGATGCGGACTGCGCAGTTATTACACAGCAATTTCGCAACGACATTTCAGAAGCCTTCGCGCCCTATGGGGTGGCTTTGGAGCTGTTTCAATTTGAGGGCAGTTTTCTTTCCCTCGCCATTGATCTGCCCGATGAGCTGTACGAAACCTTTGCCAAAGACGAATTGATTGGCCTGTCCGGGGCAATCGTTGCAGAGCGTCCAACGGGATTTACGGTGCGCTTGAACATCAAACATGGGCCCAATACTGAGCAACTCATTCAGGCGCATGACCTCAGAAATTCGGAGTTCGGATTGGAATTTGATCCTGAACATCTGAAAATCAATGTGAACCGCGTGGAAAAAATTTGGCTGGATCTGGTGTTTGAAACCCCAAATTTTAACCGTATTTCACTTATAGATCTGGCATTTAGCAAGCGACCGCGGGTTGAGATTTAATTGAAAAGGACCGCAACATGAGCAAACTCACGCATTGTGAGCTGAGAAATGGGATTTGGTCAGGGCGGCTGGAAGGCAGCGCGGATGCGCCAAATGTGATCGCGACCTACCAAGGGGTTGAGATTGCGGATATGTCCGTGACGCCCATTTCGGGTAATATTTGGAGCTTGGAGCTCCCCCTGCCGCTTGAGATGCTGTCTGACGGTGTTCACAGCTGTCTCATTTTTTTGGAGACAGGTGAGAAAATCGGTGATTTCACGGTGATCGCAGGTGAAGTATTGGCCGATGATTTACGCGCTGAAATCGCGCGGTTACGGGCGGAATTGGATTTGCTCAAAACTGTTGTGCGGCGCGGGTTGGCGCGAAACTAGGGGCGCGTCGGCACCAAGATCACTTCGACTCGCCGATTGATCTCGCGGCCCTCTGGCGCGGCGTTGCTGGCCAAGGGTGAGAAATATCCGATCCCTTCACAACCCACCCGTGTTGGCGAAATCAGAGGGAATTGATCGAGCAACATTTTCCGCACCGCCTCGGCCCTTTGTTTGGACAGATCAAGATTGGCCTTATGTGATCCGCTGGAATCCGTGTGACCTACGAGAGCGATGGATTGATCGCTGTGGCGTATCAAATAGGCACCAAGTGCCTGTAGCGAGGCGAAACTCGCCTTGTCCAACCGTGCCGATCCCGCGTCGAAAGTGAGATCTGCAAGCACATAACGCCCGGTGGCGATGAGATCTGTCTCCAAGACGCCGCTCGCTGATGTCAGCGATGCCGAAGACAGCTCAATCGGCGGTGCGTCCGCTGGTCTGACCTGGGTGAGTTGCACATGGGTTTGACCCAAAGAACGGCTGATCAATAGCCATAGGCCCTGGGTGCCGTCCTTTAGTCCAGATAAAAAGACATAGTCGCCAAGATCCACAAACATGTGCGGGGGAGGCACGACCGGCAGGGTAAAGCGGAAATCATAACCGCCGCAGGTTTGATCTGCGCATTGCAAGGCCAAGTCATAGCCCTGTGCTTCCAGTTGTGGCCAAATTGCAGCCGCCACCGCATCGGGTTTGCGGATCTCGCTGGACTGAAATGTGGTTTTTGTGACCTGTCCTGTGAGGGTGACGCTGGGCACCTCGGAGCTATTCCAAACGCCGGTGGGTAAATTCAGGGTCGCCAAGCTCTGCTCACTTTGGCTGCTTTGCACCAGACCGATGGGCATGTCCAGCTCAAGTGCTTGAGCTTGACATGGAAGGAGCAGCAAGAAGGCGAAGCGGCGTAGCATCTGGGTCCTAGCGGTGTTGTGCGTGGTACTGTGTATTTGGGCGCATATCGGTGGCGCTGGCAATCCGGTTGGTCATGTTAAAAAATCCCGCCACCGCTGAAATATCCCAAATATCGCGGTCCGAAAACCCCACAGCGCGCAGGGCGGCGCGGTCTGCTTCTTCTATGTGCTGGCTGCTTTCGGTCATTAGGGCGGCGAAATCAAGCATGGCTTTTTGCCGGGCATCCAAATCGGCGGTCCGGTAATTCATCACCAATTGCTCTCCCAAGATAGGATCTCCGGATAGGGCGCGGACCGCTGCCCCATGGGCGGTGAGGCAATAAAAGCATTTATTTATCGAGGAGACGACCACGGCAATCATCTCTCGTTCCAGTTTCGACAGGCCGCTGTCCGCCAACATGACATCATTGTAGAGCGTGGTGAACGCATTTAATTTATCGATGTCAAAAGCATAGGCTTGCAACACATTCGGCACCATGCCCAGCTTGTCTTGGCAGATGTCAAAATATTTTTGCGTGGCTTCAGGTAACGGTGTGACCATGGGCAGGTCCAAAGCGGTGGGAGAAGAGGTCATGCTGTGTCCTTTATGCGGTAATGATAATGCCCGACGGGACGCATTCCCAAAGAGCTGTAAAGACGATTGGCGGCTTGATTGTCGCGGGTGGTCATCAGGGCCATGTATTTTGCTCCGTGATCTTCCGCCCATTTTGCGGCCTTTGTCATCAGTTTTTTTGCCACGCCCCTGCGGCGGTAGGATGGCAGGACCTCAACCGCATGCAGCATTGCAATCTCGCCATCAAGCGCCAGAAATCCCACCCCGGCGGGCGTGTCTCCGCTGCGGGCGAGCAGGGCGGTCTTTGGCGTCTGCACCCGGTGCATCAGAGCGATGCGCGGCTCCTGAATTCCGCCCGCGGCCCAAATCTCACGCATGATATGCAAGGGCTCCCAAATGCAATAGCTTTGCGCCCTAGGCAGGGACGCGGGCCGCAGATGCGCGGTCTCACAAAGATAAAGGGTCACCGGGTCGATGATCTCATAGCCGCGAGCTGCAAGTGATGCGTCGAGGGCTTCATCGCCGTCGCGGATCATAAACAGATGCTCTTGCCCCTGCGCCGTTAGGGTGGCTTCGATCCAATCAATATCGGGCAGTTCTTTTTGGGCCAATGTGACAGCTGACACACGTTTTCCACCACCGGCCCCATCGCGAATCTCCCAGCCGGCCTCTTGGCGGGTCCTGCGTGCGGGCCAAGTGGTGTTTGTGGCTTGATACAATCGCTGAGCAGAGGGCAGGGTCATTGCGGAAATTCGCCCTTTAATGCTGTCAGTGCTTTTTGCAGCTGGCTGTCATCTGTGCCGCGCATGACGATATTCGCGCCAAATAGCCCGTCTTTTTGGAATGGATAGCAGCCGATGGACAACTGCGGGAAAGCAGCGGCCAAGGCGCCAAGCGGTGCCGCGATATCCCCCTCGCCGCGATCGACCCGATAGGTGACACTGAGCAATGGCTTGCCTCCGGTGAGGCTGGGAAGAATGCTGGCGAGCATGGCCTGAAAAATTGAGGGCACCCCCGCCATCACATGCACATTTCGCAACGTAAAACCGGGCGCTTTGCTCACCGGATTGTCGATCAGGCACGCCCCGTCTGGGATCCGTGCCATGCGCAGACGTGCGTTATTGAGCTCTTGGCCATTGGCGTCATAATGGGCTTGCAGAATGGCGCGGGCATCGGCGCGCACGCCTATTGAGACGCCGAAGGCAGCGGCAATGCAATCGGCGGTGATGTCATCATGCGTGGGGCCAATGCCGCCGCTGGTGAACACATGGGTATAGGCGGCGCTAAGGGCGCGCGTCGCATTCACAATCGCCTCTGGATCATCGCTCACCACACGCACTTCTTTGAGATCAATGCCCTGCCCGGTCAGTTGGCCGGCCAGATGATACATATTGGCATCGCGGGTCCGTCCAGACAAAATTTCATCGCCAATGACGAGCATCGCGGCTGTTGGATTTGGCATTGGGCATCCTTGCGTTCGAATATCTGTTAGGTATAGGCCTGCTCTATGCGCTTTCAAACCCCTCTTGTGCCAGGTCGGCTGATCAAACGTTATAAACGCTTTTTAGCCGACGTAATTTTGGATGATGGTCGGCAGGTGACCGCTCATTGTGCCAATCCTGGCGCCATGATTGGCCTCAAGGAACCGGGCCTGCGTGTTTGGCTTGAGCCCAATGATGATCCCAAGAAAAAGCTCAAATTTGGCTGGCGGGTGGCGCAACTGGACACCGGTGCATGGGTTGGGATTGACACAAGCTTGCCGAATAAAATCATTTATGAGGCCCTGCGCGACCAAAAAATCGCGGAACTTGCAGAGTATGACACCATCCGGCCCGAGCAGAAATATGGGGCAAACTCGCGAGTGGATTTCTTGCTCAGCGCGCCAGCTTTGCCGGAGGCCTATGTTGAGGTGAAGAATGTGCATCTTTGGCGCAGCGGAGATTGGGCTGAGTTTCCCGATACCGTCACGGCGCGCGGGCTAAAACATTTGGGCGTTCTGGGCGATATGGCGGAGGCGGGCCATCGTGCGGTGCTGATCTACTGTGTTCAGCACACGGGCTGCGCTCGGTTCCGCCTGGCGGAAGATTTGGATCCAGCCTACGCGGAGGCGTGCAAACGCGCCCTGCAGCGTGGGGTTGAGATGCTGTGCTACAGCTGCGCGGTGAGCCATGAGCACATCACCCTTGAGCGGGCGTTACCGCTTGATTTGCCCGCGCCGGGGCAGGGGTGAATTTTTCCCGTCATGGTCTGGCCGAGTGATTGGCCTTGGCCTATACAGGATGAAGATTTGATTTAGGAGCATTCACGTGACCTCAGCCCGTGGACGACTGACCAAAGATGGTATCCGAATTTATGAGCCCGGTGACTTTGCGGGCATGAAAGAGGCTGGCCGCGTCGCAGCGACCATTTTGGATGACATCATCCCCTATATCACCGTTGGACAAACCACGGGCGAGATTGACCGGGTCATCACCGATATGGTGACCGCGCATGGGGCGATCTCGGCCACGATTGGCTATAAGGGCTATTTGCACGCCAGCTGTATTTCGGTCAATCATGTGGTCTGCCATGGAATTCCCGGGGACAAGCGCATCAAAGATGGCGATATTCTCAACATTGATGTGACCGTGATCGTCGATGGTTGGTATGGGGACACCAGCCGGATGTATGTGGCTGGAAAACTGCCGCGCAAATCCGAACGGTTAATCCAAGTGACCCATGACGCTTTGTTCAAAGGGATTGAGGCGGTCAAACCTGGCAATACCTTTGGCGATATCGGTCATGCCATTCAAACCTATGTGGAAGCCCATCGCATGAGCGTGGTCAAAGACTTCTGTGGTCACGGCTTGGGGCAAGTGTTTCATGCGCCGCCCAATGTCTTGCATTATGGCCGTGCCGGCACGGGTCCTGTTTTGGAAGAGGGCATGTTCTTTACCATTGAGCCGATGGTCAATCTCGGACGGCCCGAAACGAAGGTTCTGGCTGATGATTGGACCGCTGTGACCCGTGACAAATCGCTCTCTGCGCAATTTGAGCATTCGGTGGGCGTGACGGAGAAGGGCGTGGAAATTTTTACACTGTCGCCAAAGGGTCTTTTTCACCCAACTTACGGCTAGGTCTACATAGGGGTTGTCCCCTATGTAGACCAGATATGTGAGAGATCAGCGCCCTAGGCTTGTGGGCGTCTTGGTTTTGCGTTGCCGCCCATGTTTGGCTTGCCCTTTGGCTTGCCGCCGCGCCCCTTTGGTTTACCGACGAATTTGGCGCCTGAAGGACCACGCTGCGGGCGTCCGCCATTGCCAACGGGTCCCTGCGCCTGGTCAGACGCCTGGCCTTTTGATTTGCGGCCTTTGGGCTTTGGCGCCTCTAGGGCCGGTCCGTCATTGGTTGGATCCCAGCGCCCTTCGAGCGCTGGCTTGGCTTCAGCGCGCGCCGTGTGGGCCTTTGGGGCGCCGCCGCGACCGCCGCGCGGCTGCTCTTTGCCCCAATTATCGTTATTCCGCCGGCCACCGCCAGCGCCGCCACCGCCGCCGCCACGTCCGCTGGGTTGTTTGCGCTTCGGTTTGCGGGTGTCGACGCCGGGCACAAGATCCCAACGCCGACCGGAGGCAATTGGGATTTCCATTTTCAACACTTTTTCAACATCCTTCAATTCACCCATCTCATCGGGTGCCACAAAGGCAATCGCGCGGCCATCGCGTCCGGCGCGCGCGGTGCGGCCAATGCGATGCACATAATTCTCTGGCACATTGGGCAGATCGTAATTGTAGACGAACCGCACATCAGGAATGTCGAGACCTCGGGCTGCAACATCAGTGGCAACCAAAACTTTGATCGTCCCGCCCCGCAGCGCATCAATGGCGCGCTGTCTTTGGCCTTGGGATTTGTTGCCATGGACCGAATCGGTGGCATAGCCCGCTTTGCTCAAGGTCTTCATCAGACGCTCAGAGCCGTGTTTGGTCCGGGCAAAGACGATGGCCGCATCGCTGCGGTGTTCTGCGAGTTTCTCAATCAAGAAATCGGTCTTGGCAGCCCCGGCCACGAAATGCACCTCTTGGGTGATTTTGTCAGCCACCTCGCCTGGACGAGAGACCGCCACGCGTTCGGGGTTTTTCAGATAGGTTGCGGCCAATTCGTTCATATGTTTCGGCATTGTCGCTGAGAACAACATGGTTTGGCGCTCGGCCGCCAGTAAAGGCGCGATCTGGCGCAGGGCATGTATGAAACCAAGATCAAGCATTTGATCGGCCTCATCCAGGATCAAAAATTGGGTCTCGGACAGATCAACGGCCTTGCGCTCAATCAGGTCAATGAGACGGCCGGGGGTGGCTATCAACAAATCTGTGCCTCGGGCCAGACGGTTGACCTGAGCGCTGATCGACATGCCGCCAACAACCAGGCCAACCTTGATATGCGTGCCTTGCGAATAGGCTGTGAGATTATCTTTGATTTGCCCGGCCAGTTCCCGCGTAGGCGCTAAGATCAAACCGCGCACGGTCTTTGGCGCTGGTTTTTTGCCAACTTTCAGCAGATGATTCATGATCGGCAATCCAAAGGCGGCGGTTTTGCCGGTCCCAGTTTGGGCCAACCCCATCACGTCACGCCCAGCAAGAGCATGTGGGATGGCTTGGATTTGGATCGGAGTTGGATCAACAATGCCTTGTTCTTTGAGTTGTTCCACAAGGCGGGGCATCAGGCCCAGTTCTTCAAACGTCATAATTTATCCCTTGCGCCAGACGGCGCAGTTGTAGCGGATCACTTCGATCATTTGGGCGGGATTGCCCTTTGACTGTAACACGCACCCCTAAGGACAGCCCCTAGGGTCGGTTAGGTCAAAGTGCTGCAGGTGCAGTCATAATTGCCAACCGGACAGGGCCGCAGCTAGGCGCTCATGGGGCGGAAGTCAATCCCACAGGTGATGTGATCGTCAACCAAGGGCATGCCCTAGCGCTCATCGCTTTCGGCGGGCGCTTGGAAGGGTTGAAGAAATGTCATCGTCGTGCCGCCAAATTTCCGGCTGTCACGCAGCACAAATCCTTCGGGCGTCATGGCGCTGGCCTCTTCAAATATGACCAATGCATCGGCCGCGATCCAGCCCTGAGCCCAAGCGCTGCGCAAGGCCTGTTGCCCTAGGGATTTGCCATAGGGGGGGTCTAAAAATACCAAATCGCAGGGGGTACCGGGCGGCAATTTTGTGGCGTCTTGGGCTAGGAGTTGACAGCGGTCTTGGGCGCGCATCCTTGCGATATTCTCGCCGATCAGCTTTTGCCCAACCCGGCCGTTCTCCACAAAAGTGACATGCTGGGCACCACGCGATAAGGCCTCCAAGCCGAGCGCGCCGGTCCCTGCGAAGAGATCTAGGACCCGAAGACCTTGGAAATCGATCCAATTGCGCAACACGTTAAACAATGTCTCGCGCACCCGGTCGGTGGTGGGGCGCAAATGCGCTGCGGGATCGCCCGCGCCAATCTCAGCCAAGCGCAAACCGCGGTTTTGACCGGCGATGATCCTCATCCGCGCAGCAGGGCTTTGAGGTCACTGCTGGGATCCGCCGCAAGGGCGGGATCCACGGTTTTGCCCGCTTCAATCAGGCGTTTGGCCACCATATAGGCACGCGGATCATTCATCGCATCAACCGCCAACAATTGCCCGGCCTTATAATACCAATGCGAGCGTCCCGCGTCTCCTTTTCGTGCGACAACATTGTCGAACCCTTGATTGAGCCCGGCGATTTGCAATTTTACGTCATATTGATCGGACCAAAACCACGGGGTGGCATGATATTCTTTTTTAGCGCCGAGCATATTTTCCGCCACCACCTCGGCTTGATCGATGGCATTGGGCACGCTTTCCAAGCGAATGCGCCCGCCTTTGTAGGGGAAACTCGCACAATCGCCGGCAGCCCAAATTCTGGCCTCTGAGGTTTGACCCAGCGCATTGGTTTCAATGCCGTTATTGAGCGTGAGACCCGCGGCTTCGGCCAGCCCTGTATTGGGTTGGATGCCGACGCCAACGAGGGCAAAGTCAATATCTAAGGTCTCGCCATTGCTCAGGATCGCGCCCGTGACATGATCTGTTCCGGTCAAGCGGCTCAAGCCAACCCCTTCTAGAAGGGTCACCCCATGGCTTTGATGCAGATCGCGGAAATAATCCGAGGTCTCCTTGCAGGCGACCCGTTGCAAAATGCGCTCTGCCATTTCAACCAATGTGACCTTCAGGCCGCGTTTTGCCGCCACGGCGGCGGCTTCGAGGCCAATATACCCGCCGCCTATAATCAACACATGGCCGCCGCGCTCAAAGGCTGGACGCATGGCATCAACATCTGCCAGCCCGCGCACCGCAAAAACATTTTTCAATCCGCCGCCAATCGCCTCGGGCAGCAGGCGCGGCGTTGAGCCGGTGGTCAGCGCCAGCTGGTCATAGGCCAATGTTTCATGGCCTAGGGAAACCACCCCTGCGACCGGATCAATGGCGGTGACTTGCGCGGCGAGGCGCAGCTCAATATTGTGATCGCGGTAAAGCTCTTGGGGCCGCAAATAGAGGCGCTCCAGCGCCATTTCCCCCAAAAGATAGGTCTTCGACAGAGGCGGGCGTTGATAGGGCGCATAGGGTTCCTCGCCGATCAAAGTGACCGCGCCCTCATATCCCAAGGTCCGCAACTTAATCGCGAGAGAGGATCCGGCTTGCCCCGCTCCGATAATAACAATTCCCGACATTGCGCACGACCTCTGGTAAGTTGTTTCAAGTAACCTATAACTAAGGTCTCGTGATTTTCAACCGATGAAGGAATACCAATATGGCAATATCGCAAGGTGACAAACTGCCGGATGCAGTGCTGCGGCGGATGGGAGATAATGGGCCCGAAGAGATCACCATTGATGCTTTGACCGCAGGCCGAAAAATCGTCTTGTTTGGCCTGCCGGGCGCCTTCACTCCGACATGTTCATCGGCGCATGTTCCATCTTTTATGCGCACAAAAGATGCGTTCCTCGAAAAAGGTATCGAAGAGATTATCTGTGTGTCCGTCAATGATGTGCATATCATGCGCCAATGGGGCGAGGTCACCGGGGCCACGGCTGCGGGTTTGAGCATGTGGGCAGATCCGGTCAGTGAATTTACCACCGCCATCGGCATGAATTTTGACGTGGAGGTACTGGGTTTTTACGGTCGCTCGTCGCGTTATGCGATGATCGTGGAAAACGGTGTTGTGACACAGCTCAATCAGGAAACCGAGCGTGGGGTGTGTGATATCTCCGGCGGTGAGACGCTGTTGGAGAGTCTCGGCTAGATCCACTGAGGAAAGCCCTCTGCATAACGTCATTTCAACATAAAATGAGGGCAGTGCCTGCCCGGGTGGCAGGCAGGCGCAGCCCGGTGTTGCCACCGGGCAAAGTGTTGTGGCTTGGAGGTTGGGTTATGCAGAGGTCTTGAGGAATCTAAATCAACTGGCCGCAGCATCCATTTGCTGGGCCAGTTTGATGTCGAGTTCCGACAGACCGCCGCAGTCATGTGTGGTCAAAACCACAGAAACGCGATTGTAGGTATTGGACCATTCGGGATGGTGATCCAGCTTTTCGGCCCAAAGTGCCATTTCGCTCATCCAGCCCCAGGCGGAGCGGAAGGATTTGAATTTAAAATTCTTGTGCAACGCATCGCGCCCCTCGACCATCTCCCACCCGGAGGCGAAAAGCTCGGTCAGAGCGCTGCGGTCTTTGAGGGCTTGGGTCATTGTTGTTCCTCTACGGTTATAGTTTTGAACGGCCCATAGCTAGTGAGCACATTGATTTCATCATCCACCGCCTCGCGTTCCGCTTCAAGATAGCGGGCAACGGCTTGTGAAAATCCTGCATCGCCAAACCAATGCAGGGAATGGGTGGCCACGGGCAAATAGCCTCTGGCCAATTTATGCGCACCCTGGGCGCCGGCTTCTACCCGCTGCAATCCCTGCGCGATGGCGAAATCTATGGCTTGATAATAGCACAGCTCAAAATGCAGGCAGGGGAAATCTTGGGTGCAGCCCCAATAGCGGCCAAAAAGCGTGTTTTGGCCGATAAAATTCAGAGCCCCCGCGATATAACGCCCGTCGCGTTTGGCCAGCACCAGCAGCATATCGTGGCGCAGATGCGCATGGGCTTGCTCAAAAAACTGCCGCGTGAGATAGGGTGTGCCCCATTTGCGCGCGCCGGTGTCTTGGTAAAAAACCCAAAAGGCGTCCCAATGGTGTGGCTCGATCTCATCGCCGGTCAGCACTTCGATTTGCCCGCCAAAACTCTGCGCTTGGGCGCGCTCTTTGCGGATGTTTTTGCGCTTTCGGCTGCTGAGGTCGGCCAGAAAATCGTCAAAGGTCTTGTAGCCGTTATTGATCCAGTGAAACTGTTGTGAGCGGCGCGGCATGAGGCCCATCTGCGCACCCGCCTCTGCTTCTTCGGCTGTGCAAAACGTGACGTGTAACGAGGAGAGCTCATTTTCCGCAGCCAGCTGCACTGCGGCTTGCACCAAGGCCGATTGCGCGACCGCTTGATGCTCAGGGCGCACCAGCAGCCTGCGTCCTGTGGCTGGGGTATGGGGCACGGCCATCTGCAATTTTGGATAATAGTGCCCACCAGAATTTTCAAAGGCCTGCGCGAAATTATGGTCGAAAATATATTCGCCCTGACTGTGAGATTTGCCATAGAGTGGAGCCACGCCGATGGTGTCATCACCGAGTTTGGCTTGGAGGTAATGCGGTGTCCAGCCGGTACCCGACCCCACCGATTGACTATCTTCCAGAGCTTTCAAAAAGCGGTGTGTGGTGAACGGGTCAATTGGGGGCCGGCCCAGGGCCTCTGGGCAGGCGCAGCGGTCCCATTCGGTCTCAGATATTTGAGACAGGCTGGTGAGCACATTGATCTCAATTTGCGTCTCTTGGCTCACGGGGCTCTCAATTTATTGCCTAAACTCAAGATGCGTCATGTGAGCGAAAGGTCAAGGCAGATATCCCTCAAAAGTGATATTGTCCGCGATGCGGCGCGCGCGGCGCTCTTCATCTGGTGACCTGACGGTCCAACACAGCACGGGAACCCCTTGTGCTTTTAGGGCGCTGACAGGGGGATCGGTTAATTGTGTTTGGTTGTGAGAAATAAACCCCACGCCCGAGGTGCCAAAATCTGAGATTTGAGCGAGATATCCGCGCCTCTCGGCGCTGAGGCTTGGCCAATCGTCTGGCTCAAAACGATCTGTGACCAATCCCAATGGGATATCTGCTCGGATGTTGCCGAAGGCAACAACTGAATGCGGGTTGAATGACATGACGGCCACCTCACCGCGATAGGGGCTCAAAGCCTCTGCCACCGCCGCTTCAAGCGGGCCAACAGCCGGCCCCATGTTGCCATCTTGATCTTTGATTTCAATTAACAGCGGGACTTGGCCTGCGATCAAATCCAAGACCTGTTTGAGATCTGCAATGCTGTCCTGCCCACCGCTGAGAGTGATGCCCGCTAGATCTGCGGCACGCCTTTGCGCGATGGGGCCGGTTTGGTCGGTGAGGCGGCCAAGGTGATAGTCGTGAAACACCATCGCCGCCCCGTCGAGGCTCATTTGCACGTCCAACTCTATCCCGTATCCCGCCGCTATGGCTGCGCGAAACGCCGCTAGAGAATTTTCTGGCCGCCCGCAGGATGCGTCATGCAAGCCGCGATGCGCAATAGGGCGGGTCAAAAAACAGGCGGGAAGGGCTGTCATGCGATTTGAAAAATACCTTCAATTTCAACCGCAACACCCAAAGGCAAGGAGGGGGCAGAGACCGCTGCGCGGGCATGCCGGCCCGCATCGCCGAGGGCTTCGACCAAGAAATCAGAGGCGCCGTTGATGACTTTTGGCTGCTCGGTGTAATCTTGTGTGGAATTCACAAAACCGGATAGTTTGACCACGCGGACCAGCCGGTCGAGATCACCGCTGCAGGCGGCTTTAACCTGTGCCAAAAGAGAAATCGCGCAGGTGCGTGCGGCGACAGCGCCCGCTTCGGTGCTCATCGTGTCTCCCAGTTTGCCGGTGATGAAGCCATTGGCGTCTTGGCTAATTTGGCCAGAAACAAAGACCAAATCGCCCACCTGCACAAAGGGCACATAATTGGCCGCAGGTGCCGGAGCATCGGCCAGGGTCACGCCCAATTCTGCCAGGCGGGTTTCAAATTTTCCGGTCATATCGTCACTCCTTTGAACTGTTCGACCCCAGCGATAGGCGGAAACATGCGGTGAGAAAAGCGAAAATTAATATTCGCGCAGCGCTTGCGTGAAATAGTTGCGGATGGGTTCCAGCAGATAGTCCAAAGGGCGGCGGTTTTGTTTGCGGATAAATACCTGTGCTGGCATGCCCGGGCGTAACAGCGGTGCCCCGTGGTCGAAGGAGGTGTTTTGGGGGAGGTTCAACGCAATCTCAACCACATAAAAGGGTGGGCTGTCTGGCCTGCTTTGGAAGGTATCTGCCGAAATTTTTTGGAGCCTGCCTTGTAAATCTTGCGCCGCGCCTTTGTGCAGGAATTTTATCATACTGGTCTGCCCCACAAAGAGATGATTGATCTGATCGGGCGCGATTTTGGCCGTGATAACAAATGGCTGATCATTGGGCACAAGATGCAAGATTGGCTTGGCCAGTTGTACGACCGCTTGTGCGCCGGCAATGGTCAACCCATGGACAAACCCGCTGATGGGCGCTGTAAGGGTGAGGCCCTCCAGCTCTTGTTTCAGCCGGCGGCGATCTGCGCGCAGCCGGAGCTCTTGCGGGTGCAGGTCGCGCAGGGCTGAGATGGCTGCCTCGTGATCGGCGGCGGCCTGTCGCAACCTGTCGATTTCAATTTCGTGAAGCTGCGTTTGTGCTTCGGCTTGCCGGGCGCTCAGTTGCGCGATCCTGCCGAGCAGAGCAGCCTCCTGCTGTTGAAGCGCAGAGAGCTCTGCGCGGTTGGCAAGCCCTTTGGCGCGCAAGGACAGTTGGGTTTCCAGCTCGTCGCCCAGCAGCGCAAGCTGCCGCTGTGCGGCCTGGGCTTGGGCGCTCAAACCCTCAATCTGCAGGGCAATTTGCTCTGCTTGATTTTGCAACTTTTTTCAGTTTGACGGCGATAGGCGAGATGGGTTTTGAAGAGTTGCACTTGCCCTTGCAACATGCGCCGAACTTCTGGATCCGCGGCGGCTGTGGTCTTTAAAACCTGATCAAATTCGATGGATAGGCGATCATCACGTTCGGCCACCAAACGTGCGCGCCGAGCCATGATTTCGAACAAGTGCCCCTCTGTGAGATCAAGTTGCACGTTTTGTGCATGCCCATCCAGCCGCAGCAAGGGCGCGCCCATTTGCACAATGTCACCCTCTTTGACCCATAGATCGGCCACCTGGCCGCCTGTTGGGTGTTGGACCGCATGGTTGTGACCCATGAGGGCGACATGCCCCCAGGCAATTACCGCGCCCGATAGGGTGACGCAGACAGACCAAAGCGCGAAACCACCAAAAAAAACTATGGCGCATAAGCTCCCTATGACGACATATTTTGTGACACTAAACGCCATGCGGCGCACTCCCACCGGCCGGTGGTATGGAAATGTCAGCATGGTTTTTCACCATTTTTCGCAGGATGTCTTCTTTGGGGCCAAAGGCTGTGATCTGGCCGCTTTCAATCACCATGAGTGTATCGCATTCTTGAATGGCCGCCGGGCGATGCGCGATGATCAGCACCGTATTGCCTTTTCGTTTGAAGCGCCGCACCGCAGCGTTGAGCGCCGCGACGCCCTCATTGTCCAAATTGGAGTTGGGTTCGTCCAAAACCAAAAGCACCGGATCGCCAAAAAGGGCCCGCGCCAAACCGATGCGCTGTGCTTGGCCGCCAGACAGTTGGCGCACATCCGTATCAAATCCCTGCGGCAATTGGGTTATCATGTCAAAGGCGCCAGCGTTACGGGCTGCCGCGAAGAGCCGCTCTTGCGACGCCTGTGCCTGATATCTGGTGATGTTTTCGGCCACCGTGCCCGGCAATAGCTGCATTTCTTGCGGTAAATACCCGATATATTGTCCGAGGTTGTCCGTGTCATAGGCGGCAAGGGCTGTCCCACCCAATTGCACCGTTCCATTGGCGAGCGGCAGCACACCCATGGCGGCCAAAGCCAGGGTGGATTTCCCCGATCCCGCGGCGCCGATGATGCCGCAGGCACTGCCGGCTTGTACGGAAAACGATGCCAGTTTTAAGGTGGCGATTTGCCCGCCCGGTGGCACGATCGTGGCTTTTTGCATGGTGAGCTGCGCCGCCGGGCGGGGCAAGGCCAAAGGCCTGTGGCGGGCCGGCATCTGGCTGAGCTGGCCGCGCAAACGCGCCCAACCCAGGAGTGCCCGTTGCGGCACAATCCAAGAGCCGATCAGGACCTCAAGAGGGTTAAGGAGCCGGCCAAAGAGAATGGATGTGGCGATCATGCCGCCCGCGCTCAACTGCTCTTGCAGGACCAGCCAAGCGCCCAGTCCCAGCATGGCCGATTGCATGGCCATGCGTAGGGTCCTGATAATGGTCGTAAATAATCCAGCAATATCGCTGGCACGAAGCTGCGCGATTTGAGCGGCGTGTTGGAGTCGGTGCTGCCGGGTCAGGGTGGTGCTCTGCATGCCCAAGGCACGAATGAGCATTGCGCGGTTCAAATACTGCTGCGTCTGAACCTCGAGATCTTCCGTACAGGCCATCAGAGACAAGGCTACGAGCGTTTGCACCGCGCCAGAGGGCAGAACTCGGTCATAGATATGCAACATGTAAAGTGGGCCGGTCAGCAGCAAGAGATTGACGAGAATAGTAAAGATGCCCACGATGAAAAAGAGATGCAGTAAAAGAGATGCAGTAATTGGGAACGAACCTGTGCCAACTCACTTCTCTCATATTGATATATGTCATTCATGCCCTAGACCTAGAGGTGCGACGGTGTCACCGGCTGTAACCGGTTTGCCACAACTTATAAGGGACGTGTGCTTAACGTTTGCCCAATAGAGCACGAGAAACTATTACGAGTTTGAAATCAAAGGTGAGTCCATGATCGAA
>Ga0209555_10001576_pt1 | contig 17357 bp, 13 predicted proteins | sample SaaInl85LU_5_DNA_FD_184643 | JGI IMG/M metagenome (GOLD analysis project Ga0209555, IMG submission 184643) | Marine microbial communities from expanding oxygen minimum zones in the Saanich Inlet - ESP_85LU_5_DNA (SPAdes) (version 2) | ecosystem: Environmental > Aquatic > Marine > Intertidal... | reverse complement strand
GGTGCGGCCGTGCCAACCGAAGGTAGGTCGCCGCAGGTGTTCATTACTATGTCTAAACGAGTTGTTTGCATGCTGTGCTCCTTTCAACTAGCACAGGTACGTATTTGGTTCGATCTGAGATCTCTATATGAGTTCAGAAACTGCTCGGTATTCGGTACGGTTGCGGCCGTTCTCTTTTGCAGCATAGAGGGCACCGTCTGCGGCATTGACGAGTGCCTGAGCAGAAGCCAGTTCCATCGGTTTGAGCGTGGTGATTCCCAAACTAACGCTTAGCTGCCCGAGCGGCGATTCTGAGTGTTCAATTGCGGCGAGAGCCAGAACTTCTCGAATCTGACCACAAATAAGCTTAGCCCCACCCGTATCTGTATTGGGCAGAATGAGAATGAACTCTTCGCCGCCAAAGCGTGCGACGAGGTCGGCAGGGCGGCGCGCTGCATCGGTTAGAATCTTGGCTACTTCTTGCAGAGCTTTATCTCCGGCGAGGTGGCCGTAGTGATCATTGTACGCTTTAAAATAGTCGAGATCGGCCATCACTACGCTGAAACTGGATGCGGGCTCGCGGTGACGCAAGCTGAGCTGCGCATCCAAGTACTCGTCCATCTCTCTGCGGTTGGCTAGCTGAGTCAGTTGGTCGGTGCGGGACTGACGCTGTAGCTTCATATTCGCGTCGCGCAACTGCTGCTCGAGTGCCAACTGCTCTGTGAGATCGATTACGCTGGCATAAACCCGTTTGCCTGTGCCCTGAGTTTCATGAATAGATGCGGTAATTCGTAACCAACGCGTCTCATCAGTGTTCAAGCTGATCTCTAGCTGAAATTCGAACGCACCATCTGCTGCTGAAGCGCTGCGCATCTGATTGACGAAGCCCTGCCCCTGTTCATCGCTAACCAGTTCCATTAGATTCTGTATGGTTAACAGCGGGTAAGTTTGTTCATCCAGTCCTGTGTGCTTTCTGAAGATAGTGTTTGCGCGGACAATATTGCTCTCTACTGCCCACTCAAACAGTCCGATCGCTCCAGACTTGGCGATCTCATCCTGGCGGGCGAGCGCCTCCTCCACCTGTTGTAAACTGCGCTCTAATTGCAACTGCGCTTTCTTCTCTTGAGTCACCGCAGTCACCATAAATAGTGCGATCTCATCCCCATCGCGCTCTATTTTCCGCACATAACGTTGCCTTAGCCACTCGACACCGGTTATGTGTTTTTTTCCGATGATAGGGTATTCCGCGACATTGCCGGGTTTTGCATAGGCGTGTTCGAGCGACTCTCGATAGTTGGGATCGAGAATTTCCAGACGGTCTTCAAAAGTTGGCGCCTCGGGACGAGGGCTTTTTCCCCGCGCGAGAAAGCGTGCTGTCCCTTGAGTTAGATTCTCCTCAATAATGCGGATATCAGCCTCTTCGGTCGCTAGAGTCAGGTGGTCTAGCAGCTCAGCATTCTGCTGATGGACCTGATCGAGCTCATTTTGGCGAAGTTTGTGCTCATGGATATCGACAATGCTGCCGTAGGCTACGGGATGGCCATCCTCTTCAAGCATGTTGATATTCACCCGAACCCAGCGAGGCCCCAAGTCTCCGATTAGTCTGTGCACCAGCGACAGCGACTCACCCACCGCCAGCCCCTTTTCGAAGGTTGCAACAATCTCTGGAATGTCGCCTGGAACGGCTGCCGCGATTACGTGCTCGCGCCCATGTATGAGCTCATCGTGCTTTATACCGTACATCTGGCGGTACACCTCGTTGACCATCCAAGTATCGGTTTTTTGGTCATGTCGAAACAGACCAATGCGGGATTGAGTTGAGGCTATTTCCGTTAATCGCAGTGTCTGCTCCAGGCGGTGGCGGCCTGTAATGAACATATTCCATAAGGCGTTTATCGCAATCAGTACGCCCACTTGTATACCGACCGCTACCCCCATATGGATAACCCCATAGATCAGGCTGGGTGGTTCGAAACTCAGATAGACTACAAACAGAGAGAATAGAAATAGTAGTGAGCCGGCAACTGCCCGCCGTAAACCGTAAAGCATCAAGGCCGCAATAGAGCCGAATAACACGGTAGTAGAGGCTGACATGATAGATTCATTGCGAATCGTAACCGCAATAGATGCGAAGCAAAGTAACAGGATCATCGCGCCTAACTGCGCTCGAGTCCCGAGTAGGTTCTGGCGCCAGGCTAGTAGGGCTGTAAGTCCATATGTCGCGGCTATTGGTATCCCCTTTAGCGTCGGCTCCAGAACAAAATTTCGATACAAGGAGATCGCAACTGGAACCGAGTAGATCAGCAGACAGATGCGCACGAAGAGCGTAGCGAAGCGCGCAAGGATATCCTCCGGTATTCGGACTTCCGCAAGTGGGGATAGCTTGGGTTCTGATTTCATCTACGGGGTTTGGGCTCAGTCAAAAGTTAGGTGACTTGACCTTTTAAAAGTAGTCGCAAAACGCGATCTTTGCCCGCAGTATAAATCAATTTGATTTAGTAGCTGATACGAGACAATAAAAAAACCGGCTTGTAGCCGGTTTTTAGAAATTGAAGGTATGACTAGATGCGTTCGAACACGACCGCAATACCCTGACCACCACCGATACACATAGTTACCAGAGCGTATTTGCCGTTGATGCGCTGCAGTTCGTGGATCGCTTTAGTCGCGATAAACGCGCCTGAACAGCCAACGGGGTGGCCCAGTGCAATGGCACCGCCGTTCGGGTTGGTTTTGTCAGCCGGTAGACCTAGGCCTTTAGATACCGCAATCGCCTGCGCAGCAAAGGCTTCGTTAGACTCGATTACATCCATATCTGCAATAGTCAGGCCGGCGCTCTCCAGGGCTTTCTTCGAAGCTGGAATCGGGCCTTCACCCATGATGTGGTTAGGAACACCGGCAACTGCGTAAGAGACGATCTTAGCAATGGGTGTTTCACCGTTAGCTTTAGCCGTTTCAGCGTCAGCCAGTACTAGGAAAGCCGCACCATCGTTTATGCCTGAGGCGTTGCCCGCTGTTACTGTACCGTCTTTCTTAAATGCTGGACGCATACCGGCAAGTTTTTCAGCCGTCGTACCCGGTTTTGGGTGCTCGTCAGTATCAAAGATGGTTTCGCCTTTACGCGACTTCAGCGTGATCGGTACGATCTGGTCTTTAAAACGACCCTCTTCGATAGCGATTGCTGCGCGACGCTGTGACTCAGCCGCAAACTCATCTTGCTCTTCGCGAGTAATTTCCCACTTCTCAGCGAGGTTCTCTGCCGTAATACCCATATGGCCAGCGCCGAAAGGATCGGTCAGAACAGAGACCATTGCATCGATCATACCCGTGTCACCCATGCGCGCACCGGTACGCATCGCAGGCGCCATATAAGTGCCGCGTGACATCACCTCAACACCGCCACCTACGGCGTAGTCGCACTGACCGAGTTCAATCTGCTGGGCGCTTGATACAACAGCCTGAAGACCCGACGCACAGAGGCGGTTGACTGCCATCGCTACGGAGTTCATTGGCAAACCCGCCTGAATCGAGGCAACGCGAGCTACGTATGGGTAGCGCGATTCAGTCGGAATACAGTTACCGACTGTCACGTAATGAATCTTTTCGGGGTCAGCTTTTGAGCGAGAAACTGCTTCCTTCATTACGGTACCGGCGAGTTCAGCCGGTTCGATAGAGCTCAGGCTACCGCCAAAAGCACCGATGGGTGAGCGCATTGCGCTAAGTACTACAACTTCACGTGTCATCTATGACTCCCTTTAATCTGTATCAATTTGCGTCTGCAAAAAACGAGTTAAGAAATTTGCTTAAGAGCATATGACATTAAAAAGACAATTACATGACGCTATCGACTAATTAGGGAGATAAAAGGAGAATATTTAGCTGATTAATTCTCACCCTATAGATGAGTAGGCGCTACTGCTGTGATGAACGTTATTTTTGATATGGATGGGTTACTGATCGATTCAGAGCCCACTTGGAAACGCGTAGAGAGTGAAGCGCTGAAGCGCGCGCTTGGGCTGGAGCTAACACCCGCGCAGTTGAAGCGCTTCACCGGGCGGGCAACGCGTGACTTTGTGCGTTTGGTGGCATTAGATAATCCGCAATTATGCGTCGACCAGCCAGAATTGATCGAACTGATTTTGTCGACGATGGCACAGCGCATCGTGGATGCGCCCCTGCTTCCCGGTGCACGAGAGCTGATCAATTTCCTTCAAGCTGAAGGTATTCCTATGGCCATCGCTTCATCGACCCCACGCATGCTAATTGAAGCGGTAGTGGAACGGCACCAACTGCCGATCGAAGTCATTACTTCGGGTGCTGAGGCAAAAGCCTCCAAACCGCATCCTGAGGTGTTCCTTCAAGCCGCTGAGCGCCTGAATGCTGACCCTTTTGATTGCTGGGTGTTCGAAGACTCGCTTAATGGAGTTATTGCAGCACGTGCTGCGAGTATGAAGGTCGTTGCGGTTCCCGCAACTAACCACTCGCCGATGGAGCACTTTTCGATTGCGAACCGTATCGACAAAAACCTCGAGGAGTCTCTGGCAGCGCTCCAGCGAGGAGATCTGAGTTAAAGTTCGATTTTAAAGTCGCGAATAACCGGCTGGTCGCTCGCCTCCAAGTTCTGCAGTGCGTCGCTGACGTGTTTGACGTGTGCAGCAGCGGATTTACGAGCCCAGGCGGCATTGCGGCTTATGATCGCATTGTAGATCTGCTTGTGGTGGCGTTCGATCTGTTCACGGAAGGTCTCCCGATGCGAGAGGTTGCTGAGCGAGGTCGCTACACTTTTTAGCAGTGGGCTCTTTAGACTTGCCAGCAGATGCACGAGCACGGGGTTGTGCGACGCCTCTACGATACGCTGGTGAAAGGTGTAGTCCAGCGCGAAATTGGCAGGAGCGGGTACGGCCTCCATCTCCTTGAACGCCTTGGTAATCGCGTAGTGCTCCTCTTGAGTGCCATTTTCAGCCGCGAGAGCAGCCGCCTCACCTTCCAGCAGGGCGCGGACCTGGTAGAGGTCGTAGAGTGTGCGTGCGTGAGTGTTGTAGAGCTCCATCAACGGGCTTGTCTCACCGATCTCTTCGATCACTTTTTTGGCAAACGAGCCGCGCCCATGAATCGTCTCGACGATGCCTCTCCCGGCTAGCTCGCGCAATGCCTCGCGTACCACAGAACGAGAAACACCCAAACGCTCGGCCAACTGACGCTCTGAGGGTAGTTTTTTCTCGGGCGGCAGACTGCCATCCATAATCATCTGTTCCAAACGATACGCGATGGATTGAGAGATGGTCTTGGTTTTCTCACTCAACGGGCTGTTCTCATCTGGTAGGACCAGTGGGCGTCTGTAGCCGGCTGGCGCCAAGGTTGCTGACAAAATCAGTGTAGGTCGTTATTACCCACATCGTGAAATTATAGTTTACAAAATACTGGTCTGACCAGTGTCTGTCGCCTTTGACTGTTGGCGTACACTTACGGACATTAGCAAGCATGCCCACAGTGGGCGCAGGAGAGACCTATGTTGACCGTACAGCGTTTGGACCAGAGTGATGCCCAAGTAATTCTAGCCGGAGCGCGAGCTAAGGCTGAGGAGATCGGTGTGCCGATGTGTATTGCAGTCACCGATGAGTCCGGCAGCCTTCTAGCTTTTGAGCGTATGGATGGTGGCAAGATTCACAGTATTACACTGGCGCAGGACAAAGCCTTCACCGCTGCATCAGCGCGCAAAGCGACACACGACTACAACGCGGGTTGTATCCCCGGAGCGGACAACATGTTGTTTGGTATCCACACCGCAATGGGAGGACGCCTCTGTATCGTTGGCGGTGGCTTGCCGATCTTCGTTGATGGCGTTTGCGTTGGCGGTGTGGGTATCAGCAGTGGGACCCCAAGCCAGGATTTGGAGTGCGCCACAGCAGGTGTGGAACACTTTCTCGCCTCACTGGGCTAGAACTTTAACGCTAAATTATGGCGGTCCGCTGTCACTTGGACCGCGTCAGGCGTATGACAGCGCCGACTAAGAGAAAGGAAGGTTCGGATGCAAACTTCGACAGCCCGTACCGCGGAGCAGTTTGCCCAGCGCCAGTCGCTGGCGCAGCGCTTTGCTGAATTTATCGATCCACACTATGTAATTGCCGATGAGGAGACTCTGAAGCCTTATGAGTGTGATGGCTTATCAGCCTACTGCGAAGAGGCGCTTATTGTTGTATTGCCCGAGACCGTAGAGCAGGCGCAACGAGTGCTACAGATTTGTCACGCCGAGAATGTGCCTGTGGTCGCGCGTGGCGCGGGTACCGGACTTTGCGCTGGCGCGATGCCGCACTCAGAGGGTGTGGTGCTGTCGATGGCGAAATTCAACAAGATCCTAGAGATCGATACAGAATCGCGTGCGGCTCGGGTGCAACCTGGTGTGCGCAATCTGGCTATCAGTGAAGCGGCAGCACCGATGGGGCTCTACTACGGTCCGGATCCATCTTCACAGATCGCATGTTCTATTGGCGGTAACGTCGCCGAGAACTCGGGTGGTGTGCACTGTCTGAAATACGGACTCACCGTACACAACCTCTTGAGTGTGCAGTTCCTGACGATGGAAGGCGAGCTGCTCACCATCGGTTCCGAAGGGCTAGACAGCTGCGGTATGGATCTGATGGCACTGTTTACGGGCTCGGAAGGTCTGCTGGGTGTCGTCACTGAAGTGCGGGTTAAGCTGCTGCCTCGACCTGAGCGCGCTCAGGTTGTTGTGGCCGGTTTCGACTCGGTAACTAAAGCCGGCGATGCGGTCGGAGAGATCATTGCTCAAGGAATCATCCCTGGCGGACTCGAGATGATGGATGGCTTTGCTATTCAGGCTGCCGAAGACTTCGCTAAGGCAGGCTACCCCTTGGATGCTCAGGCGCTGCTTCTGTGTGAAGTGGATGGCACCAACGAAGAGGTCGATGAGCACATTGCCGCCGTTGAAGCCCTTTTTCATAAACTCGGAGCGACCTCGGTTCGCACCTCTCAGTCCGAAGAGGAGCGCGCACGCCTTTGGGCGGGCCGAAAATCAGCCTTCCCCGCGGTGGGTCGTATCTCCCCTGACTACTACTGTATGGATGGAACGATTCCACGTGGTCAGCTGAGTCACGTCCTGCTAGAGATGCAGAAGATGTCTGATCACTACGGCCTGCGTGTTGCTAATGTCTTCCACGCTGGCGATGGCAACCTGCATCCGCTGATTCTGTTTGATGCGAACGTGCCGGGTGAATTGGAACGCACCGAAGAGTTTGGTGGAAAGATTCTTGAGCTCTGCGTAGAGGTTGGCGGCTGTATCACCGGTGAACACGGCGTTGGCTATGAAAAACTGCGCCAGATGCCAGCTCAGTTCAACGATGCTGAAATTGTGCAGTTCCATGAACTCAAGCGAGCGTTTGACCAGAAAGAGCTGCTGAACCCGGGCAAAGGCATTCCAACCTTGCGTAGCTGTCAGGAGTACCGTTCGCTTGATATGAACATCACACCTAATGCGACTGTGGAGTCACAGCAAGATACGAAAGGGGCTACCCATGGCTGATCAGACTTCTCAGCTCATTGAACAGGTTCGCGCTGCTGCAGATGCGGGCCGAAAATTGGCGATTCAGGGCGGCGGCACGAAAGCCTTCATGGGACGCGCTATTGATGCCGATCAAGAGGTGCTAAGCCTCGCTGAGCACAGTGGTATCGTGAGCTATCAACCGGTCGAGCTCGTTATGACTGCGCGCGCCGGGACCTCGCTTACTGAGCTTAAAGCGGCTTTGGACGAGCAGAACCAGATGCTGGCTTTTGAGCCTCCCGTATTTTCTGACGCTTCGACTTTGGGTGGCACCTTGGCGACCAATCAGTCGGGTCCCGGCCGTCCATGGTGGGGTTCGGTGCGCGATCATGTGTTGGGCGTGCGTTTGATAAACGGTAAAGCGGAACATCTGCGTTTTGGTGGCCAGGTGATGAAGAATGTGGCCGGTTATGATGTCTCTCGTCTTCAAGCCGGGGCCTTCGGTGGTTTGGGGGTGATGTCTGAGATCAGCTTGAAGGTACTACCTAAACCTGCAGTGCAGCGCACCCTAGTGACCGACTGCAGCCAATCCGAAGCGCTCAAGTTGATGAATCAGCGTGCCGGTGAGCCTAAACCGATCACCGCCGCTACCTGGTACGAAGGCACACTTTATACGCGTTTGGCAGGCGCTGCATCAGCAGTTGAAGCGGCGGCTAAGGCTTTGGGAGGCAGCGACCTTGAGGATGCAGAGCTTTTCTGGAGCAATCTAGCGAATCAGCAGCATGAGTTTTTTGCGACTCAAGAGCCAATTTGGCGCCTGTCGATCAACTCCAAAACGCCCGAGTTGAACCTCAAAGGGGCAAAACTAATTGATTGGGGTGGCGCGCAGCGTTGGTATGCCGGCGACTTCGACTGGGATCAGATGGTATCTATCGCTAAACACTCGGGTGGCCAGGTATCGCTCTACCGCGGTGGCAATCGCGCTGCTGAGGTTCTGCACCCTCAGAGCGAAGCGATACAGGCGCTACAGCAGCGACTAAAAGCTTCATTTGATCCGGCAGGGGTGTTCAACCCGGGCCGTGCTTACAGCTGGTTGTAACAGGTTGTATTAGGAACCGACAGAATGAAAACGAACATAGTACAGACCTTCCTGAATACACCGGACGGCCAAGAGGCAGAACAGATTCTGCGTACCTGCGTGCACTGTGGATTTTGCACCGCGACCTGCCCAACCTATCAGGAGCTTAACGATGAGCGTGATGGCCCACGAGGGCGCATATACCTCATCAAACAGCTGTTAGAGACCGACGAGGTCACCGAGAAAACGCGTACCCATCTGGATCGCTGTCTGACTTGTCGCAGCTGTGAGACAACCTGTCCGTCAGGTGTGCAGTATGGCCGCCTAGTTGATATCGGCCGTGGGATTGTTGAGAAAAAACTGCCGCGCTCAGCTCCGCAGAAAGCCGTGCGTTGGGGGCTGCGTCAGTTGCTGCCCTACTCAAAACGTTTTGGTGCAGCGATTGCTGTTGGGCAAGTTTTCAAGCCGCTGATCCCTGGGAAACTCGGCGCTAAGATTCCGCCGAAGCGCAAGGCATCACCCTGGCCAAAGCAACGTCACGCGCGCGTTATGATGGCTCTTGCTGGGTGTGCCCAGTCGAGTGCCGCGCCCAATACTAACGCGGCGACCGCTCGCGTTTTGGACAAGCTGGGTATTACATTGGTTGAAGCGCCTGATGCAGGCTGTTGTGGTGCCGTCAGCTACCACCTCTCGGCACATGATGAGGGGTTGGACTTTATGCGTCGCAATATCGATGCTTGGTGGCCAGCGGTGGAGGGTGGCTGCGAGGCGATCGTTATGACCGCCTCTGGCTGTGGTGCGATGGTGCAAGAGTATGGTCATCTACTGCGCAATGATCCAGAGTATGCCGAGAAAGCCAAACGGGTATCAGAGCTGACGAAAGATATCTCTGAGGTGCTGCTATATGAAGATCTGAGTGCACTCAAACCGACCACCTCAGGTGAGAAGGTTGCGGTTCACTGCCCCTGTACTTTGCAGCATGCTATGAAGCAGGGCACTGCTGTTGAACAGGTGATGAGCAAACTTGGGTTTGATCTGGCGGTGACCAAGGATAAGCATCTGTGCTGTGGTTCAGCCGGTACCTACTCGATTCTCCAACCTGAAATGAGTGGGCGACTACTGGACAACAAGGTGAAGGCGTTGACGGGTGATAATCCAACCCAGATCGTTACCTCGAATATCGGTTGTCAGCTGCATATTGAGACCAAGGCTCCTGTACCTGTGTCGCACTGGATAGAACTATTAGACAAGTAAGGTATGAGCGATCTGCGGCGCAAGCCGCATGTTCGCGACGGGTAGGAGGCCTGTAGCGCGCAGCGCTGTTGGGCGACCCTAATTAGGATGTCGGGAAATACGCTGCGCGTACGTCCCTCCTACAAAGAACCATCCTCTTCAGGTACTAGCGCATCGCGCTTCCACAGATCGGGGAAGAGCGGTATCCAAAACGCTGTAATCAACAGTGTGCCAACCCCACCAATCAATACGGCGGGCGCGGCACCTACCAGTGCGGCCAGAACCCCCGATTCAAATTCACCTAGGTGATTTGAAGTACCAATAAACAGAGAGTTAACCGAAGAGACACGCCCACGCATGGTATCTGGCGTCTCAATCTGAACCAGCGTCGAACGAATCACCACGCTCACCATATCGGCTGCTCCGAGCACAAATAGCATCAGCATTGAAAACGCAAAGCTCTCTGAGAACCCAAATCCGATAGTACCGAGGCCAAACACAGCGACAGCCGCGTAGAGTTTGTGGCCAGCAGTTCGGCGAATGGGGTTACGTGCCAAGTAGAGCGACATGAGCAGGGCACCCACCGCAGGCGCGCTGCGCAGAAACCCAAGCCCGACCGAGTTGGTCTCCAAGATATCTTTGGCAAAGATTGGAAGCAGAGCGGTGACACTGCCTATCAGAACTGCCAGCATGTCCATCGAGATAGAGCCCAGCACCTGTTTCGTGCGCCAGACAAAGGTAAAGCCGGCTAGAAGTTCCGCCACGTTGGTTTTGCGTGTCTCTTTTACCTGTGGGATTGGCGCCATCAAGAAGATCACAGAGAGCGAAACCAGTATCAATGCGAAGCTGCTGAAGTAGAGCGTGCTGGCGCCAAGTATGTAGATGAAACCACCGATCGCTGGGCCGACAATGGTACAGAATTCGCGGCCAGCGGCAGTTACCGTCATTGCCTGCGCCAGCTCCCGTTTGCTAACCAGGTTAGGCACAACAGCAGAGCTTGCAGACATGCCATACGTTTGTGCGACTCCCAGCGCGACACAACAGAGGTAGATGATATTCGCCGTTATTAGGTCCAGGTAGCTGGTAACGGCAAGTGTTAGCACGGCAACACCGGTTATGGAACGAGCAAACAGCATCTGTTTTACACGGCTATGGCGATCTGCCATATGCCCGGCATGAACGGTCAGCAGTAGTAGCGGCATGTATCGCGCAAGCCCCACCAAACCTAGCGCCAGCGCACTCTCCGTTAGGAGGTATACCTGCCAGCCCAGACCCACCAACAGCATCTGCTGGGAAAGAGAACCACACATCTGACCTATCCAGTACTGGCTGAATTGGCGGTTATCAAAAGGCGCTGGAAGTTTCATTGAAGCTCTCCGACAGAGGAGCTCATATTCTGAAGTAGGATCCATCCCGATGTAAGAGGGATGTGCGACAAAGACTCAGGTCGCGACCCGTATCTTTGGGTAGAACTTGGCAAAGCTTTTGCAGACAATAGCTACACTATTCTGAAAGTTGGACGCTCGAATGCCTGTAATCGCCCTGAAAAGCTGTGGAGTTAGTTTTGGTACCTCCGGAGTACGTGGATTGGTCAGTGATCTGACAGATTCCATCTGCTACGCCTATGCGCAGGCGTTTATTGGAGCGATCGACAAACCCTCGAAGATGGTTATCGGACACGATCTGAGGCCATCCAGCCCGCAGATCACCCAAGCCTGTGCTCAGGCCTGTATTGATCTGGGTATAGAGGTGATCTACGTGGGCGCACTACCTACGCCAGCGATCGCTTATTATGCGATGCAGAGGAGTGCTCCGGCGATCGTCGTTACAGGCAGTCATATCCCCTTTGATCGCAACGGTATTAAGTTCTATCGTGCCGAAGGTGAGATCACCAAATCCGATGAACAGGCAATTCTAGCTGCAGAAATTCATGTGCCAGACGAACTGTTGCCGGCCCCCTTGCCGTTGTTGGATAGCCAAGCGGAAGTGGCCTACTTGCAGCGTTACACAGAGTTTTTCGTTTCTGACCTGTGCGCCGGAATGCGTATCGCTATCTATCAACACTCAGGCGTAGGACGCGACCTGTTGACTGAGCTCTTTACTCAGTTGGGTGCTGAAGTTCTTCCGCTGGGGCGCTCAGATAGTTTTGTACCTATCGATACCGAGGCGGTTCGCCCTGAGGATATTGAACAGGCGCGGAGCTGGGCTAATGAACACTGTTTTGATTTGATTGTTTCGACTGATGGTGACGCGGATCGCCCCCTGATAGGTGACGAGCAGGGTAATTGGCTGCGCGGCGATGTTGTCGGCGTGCTCTGTGCCCGTGCCCTCGGTGTCGATACAGTTGTCACACCGGTCAGCAGCAACACCCTACTTGAGCGCTCTAACTGGTTTGCCAATACGTCGCGAACGCGAATTGGCTCGCCCTACGTACTGGCAGGTATGGCAGAGGCCAGTGGCCAGGTCGCCGGGTATGAAGCGAATGGCGGTTTCTTGTTGGGTAGCGATATTCAGCGAGAGAGCTCACTGCTAAGAGCGCTGCCGACGCGTGACGCAGTATTGCCAATGCTGGCGTTAATAGCCTTAGCTAAAGCGTCAGGCACGCCAATCAGTTCACTCTTATCCAGCCTACCGGCGCGCTTTACTGCCAGCGATCGGATTCCGGGCATACCGACTGCGTGGAGTTTGGAGCGGGTTGCTGAATTGACCGCCGGAGATTTGGCACTCACTGAGCTGATTCAATTGGATCTTGGTACGGTTGAGTCCGTCGACACGACAGACGGCGTGCGCACAACCTTTGCCAGTGGAGAAATCGTCCACCTGCGCCCCTCGGGTAACGCTCCAGAGCTGCGCTGCTACGTTGAAGCAGATGATATCGAGCGTGCGCAACACTTATGTCAGCAGGTGCTGGCTAACATCGCCACCTACTACCAGAACAGCGAAACAGCGGCCGTTTAATTTCGTTACTGGAGCTACTGACGGTCGGGGAACAGGGGTGTAAGCTATAGCTAACTGTTCTGTCGATCCTCGTAGAGACCCAATATGAAATTAGTCATCGCCCCAGACTCGTTCAAAGAGAGTCTGGATGCGCAGCAGGTCGCATTTGCCATCGAACGCGGCTTCCAATCCATCTTTCCTGAGATTCATACGGTTTGTGTTCCGGTAGCGGATGGTGGCGAAGGCACAACCGAGGCCCTAGTTGCTGCGACTGCGGGTGTGCAGATTTCTGAGTCTGTACGCGGTCCTCTCGGCGAACCCTTGAATGCGATCTGGGGATTGCTAGGCGAACAGCCAAACACGGCGTTGACCGCGGTTGTTGAGACAGCGGCTGCATCGGGTTTGGACAAGATTAGTTCAGCTCAAAGGGATGCCCTGCGTGCAACGACCTACGGCACCGGCGAACTTATTTTGGCCGCACTTGAGCGCGGCGTACGTCGCATAATTCTCGGCCTGGGTGGCAGCGCAACCAATGATGGTGGTATGGGGCTGTTAAGTGCGCTAGGCGCGCGCTTTTTGGACGCTAAGGGCGAGGTGTTGGAGGCCGGCGGAGCCGCACTCGCACGCTTAGCGAGTATCGATCTTAGTCAGATGGATCGCCGGGTCGCAGAGACGGAGTTTCTGGTGGCCTGTGATGTTGATAATCCCTTGCTGGGTGCGCGCGGTGCTTCAGCGATCTTCGGCCCGCAAAAAGGGGCTACGCCCGAGCAGGTAGAGCAACTCGATGCAGCGTTGGCTAATCTTGCGGATATCAGCGCCAAACTACTGGGTAGAGATTGTCGTGAGGTTGCAGGTGCTGGCGCTGCGGGCGGTCTAGGCTATGCCTTAGTACAGTTTTTGAATGCGCGCATGGCGCCGGGTATCGACCTCGTTCTTGAAGCTGTTCGTTTCGACGAGCAGTTGCAGGGGGCTGATCTGGTAATTACCGGAGAAGGGCGAGTGGATGGCCAGAGCCTGAGCGGTAAAACCCCTGTAGGGGTTGCGCGCTGGGCTAAACGTCATGATCTACCTGTGATTGCTCTGTGTGGCTCGATTGGCGCGGGCGCTGAGGGTGTGCACAAGGTCGGTATCGATGCGCTGTTCACTGTCGTTCCTGGCGTCTGTACTTTGGATGACGCGATGGCTGAGGCTACGGCAAATCTGGAGCGTACAGCTGCTCAGATAGCGCGTACTTTGGCGCTGATTCCTCATTGAGAACTTTCTACATCCGTCGAGTTAGGCTGAGGAGCTGCTGTGCAATTTAGTCAGTTATTTAGTCAGGTTCTCAACGTAACCGGGCCCGTCTTCGTGCTCGTTCTTCTGGGCCTAGTTTTGCGGCGCACGAAACTCATCAATGAAGTTTTCGTTCAGCAGGCGTCCAACCTCGTTTTTCGAGCGACCATGCCTGTCATGATCGCTGTCGGACTGATGAAGACTGACATCAGTACCGCGTTTGATGTTCAGGCGGGTATCCTTTTTACGCTGTTTTCGGTGGTGAGTTTTGGCTTGATTTGGGTTTGGGCGCGTCTTCGGGTTGAACCTCGAGCTGATCGAGGCGTCTATGTCCAAGGGGCGTTTCGTCACAACTGTGGTATGGTGGGTTTAGCGCTTGTTGTTAATCAGTACGGCGAGGCGGGCTTAGGCATAGCGAGTTTTTTACTTGCCCTACATGCATTTATTTTCAATATCATGTCGATCTTTGTTCTGAGCTATTACAGTAGTTCCCTCAAGTTAAAGCCGGTTCAGTTCACACTCGACATCGTAAAAAACCCATTGATACTGTCAGTCATTGTCGGGATCGCGCTCAATTTGCTGGGAATACGCTTCTCACCATGGATTGAGACGAGTCTTACGAGTTTCGGTTCGTTAACCCTTACGCTCGGGCTCATTTGTGTGGGTGCGAGCTTGAGTCTGAGTAGCGTTAGAGTCTCTGGCGGAGTAGCCCTGTCGGCGGCCCTGGTGAAACTGATCTGGATACCCGGGATCAGCGCGGTAGTGCTGATCGCTATGGGCGTTGAGGGAATGGTGCTAGGTGCGCTGGTACTCTTTATGGCGAGCCCAACAGCTGCAGCCAGCGTTGTTATGGTTCGCGCCGCGCAGGGAAATCATGGTCTGGCTGCGACGATCGTGGTGTTGGCGACGCTGGGTTCCGTAGTGACTGTTCCCACGGGGTTGATGGTTTTGAAATACTTCGGCTATGTCTAGCCAGTAATGAAAAAGTAGCCAGTGATACCTATGCTCGCGATCAGAATAGCGCGTCTAACGATCTCTTGTGGCAACCGCTTCGAGAGATGACCAGCCAGATACCCACCAATCAAAGTCCCCACCAAGACAGCCATCGTCTCCTGCCAAACGATTAGACCTTTGAACAGAAACAGCAGAATTGCGCAGAGTGAAATTGTAGTCGAGAAGAGCAGTTTAAGACCGTTCATCTCGTTAATCTGCGTGTGACCGGCCAGACTCAAGTAACTGAGGATAATAATTCCTAACCCAGCATTGAAGAAGCCACCATAAATCGATACGGCTACAAACATAAGTTGCATCAATACTAGGTGGATCAAGCCGAGATGAGGCCGCTTCTGGCTCCAGGTTTGAAGCGCTTGGTTGAGTTGTGACCCAAAAGCAAAAACAACCGTGGCAAATAGCAGTAGCCAGGGAATGGCTGCTTCGAAACCGCTGTCATCGGTCAAGGTGAGCAGGTAGGCCCCCAAACCTCCGCCGAGTGCTGACAAGAGCGATAGGAAAATCAGACGTCTGCGGGGTGTTTTGATCTCAGAGCGCAGTGCCCAGGTCCCTGAGATGTAACCTGCGCAGGCCGCAAAAGTGTTGCTCGCATTTGCAGCTATCGGTGGAACTCCCACCATCAGAAGAGCAGGAAAGGTGATGAATGAACCGCCACCCGCGATGGAGTTTATAACGCCACCTATCAGTCCGGCTGCCAGCAAAAATAGCATATCTAACACGAGGTGGTCCTAATTCTGGAGCGTTAACACTAGGTCATCGGAATTAGAGCATATCGTTGCTCAAATCCGAAATAAAAAACCGCGCAAGTCTGCGCGGCTTTGGCTGAGATTGCAGGTTTCGGATCAGGCTAGCGTATTGCTTCCATCCATCAGGCGACGTAGCCCTAGAGGGTTGCTGTCCTGAATCGCATCAGCCATCAACTCAGCAGGGAAATCCTGGTAACAAACAGGACGCAGGAAGCGGTTGATAGCAGCGCTACCCACTGAGGTTGTGCGCGCATCAGAGGTGGCTGGGAATGGGCCACCGTGAACCATTGCGTGACACACCTCTACACCGGTTGGGAAACCGTTACACAGGATACGACCTGCGCGACGCTCCAGTGTTGGAACCAGCGCGCGAGCCGCAGCATAATCGCCTTCGTCGAGCTGTAGTGTGGCGGTCAGCTGACCTTCCAGAGACTCAGCAACAGTTTTGAACTCATCCAGGTTGGCACAACGAATCACCAGTGAGCTTGCGCCGAAGATCTCTTCGCAGAGCTCTTCATCACCCATGAAGTCTGCAGCATTAGTTACGTACAAGCCGGCCTGACAACGGTTAGGATCCGTGCTTGCCTGACCTTCGCCAACCTGAGTGACTTTTGCATGGCCTTTGAGGCGATCTACGCCCTTGCCATAAGCATCACAGATGCCCGGAGTCAGCATCGTCTGAGCCGCTACTGCTTCGAGCTCAACTGCTGCAACCTGCAGAAAGTTATCCAAGCCTTCACCCTCAACGGCGATCACTAGACCTGGATTCGTACAGAACTGACCTGCACCCATAGCGAGTGAGCCGACAAAGCCTTTAGCGATCGCTTCACCGCGCGCTGCCAGTGCGTTTGGCATCAGGAATACTGGATTGATAGAGCTCATCTCAGCGTACACGGGAATCGGTTCAGGACGGTTAGCTGCAATCGTCATCAGCGCAGTACCACCGGCACGTGAGCCGGTAAATCCAACCGCTTTAATAGTTGGGTGAGCAACCAGCGTTGCGCCGACGTCACGGCCTGAACCAAACAGCATAGAGAAGGTGCCTTCTGGCATACCACATTTCGCCACAGCTGCCTGAATTGCGCGGCCAACGAGCTCTGAAGTGCCCGGGTGTGCAGAGTGTGCTTTAACGATAACAGGGCAACCCGCAGCCAGAGCAGAGGCGGTATCGCCACCACCAACAGAGAATGCCAATGGGAAGTTAGAGGCACCGAATACAGCAACTGGGCCCAGCGCAATATTGCGCAGGCGCAGGTCAGCACGTGGCAGGGGCGCGCGATCTGGCATCGCAGGATCGATACGTACATCCAGGAAGTTACCTGAGCGCACAACGCCAGCGAACATGCGCAGCTGACCCATAGTACGGCCACGTTCGCCCTCTAGGCGCATACGCGGCAGACCCGACTCAGCCATAGCACGAACAATAAGGTCATCACCTAAGGCCAAGATCTGATCTGCGATCTCTTCCAGGAAAGCGGCGCGCGCTTCGGGTGAGGTTTCACGGTAAGTATCAAACGCAGCTGCTGCAAGCTCACAAGCCTGGTTAACTTCTGCCTGACTGCCACCCGCGTAAACTGGCTCAAGCAGTTCGCCTGTTGCAGGG
>Ga0209555_10001567_pt1 | contig 17439 bp, 24 predicted proteins | sample SaaInl85LU_5_DNA_FD_184643 | JGI IMG/M metagenome (GOLD analysis project Ga0209555, IMG submission 184643) | Marine microbial communities from expanding oxygen minimum zones in the Saanich Inlet - ESP_85LU_5_DNA (SPAdes) (version 2) | ecosystem: Environmental > Aquatic > Marine > Intertidal... | reverse complement strand
GTTCAGTGAAGGAGAGAAATCTCGTATTGATATCGCTCTGTTGCTTACTTGGCGTTCTATTGCTAAACTTAAGAATAGTGTGGATACTAATCTACTTATCTTAGATGAGATTTTTGACAGTTCATTAGATCAGCAAGGTGGTATGGATCTGAGTTGGATCCTACGCAACTTTGATGACAACTCAAACATCTATGTTATCAGTCATAGAGAAAACCTTGACGGTAAATTTGAGAGAACTATCACAGCAGAGAAAGAAAAGAACTTCTCCGTGATTCGAGAGACAGTTTCTGAACTGGACTAGGGGTGCCTTCGGGCACCCTTTTTTTGTATATACTAGTAGCATCAACGCAAACGAAGCATGTCATCCCAAGAGATCAAAGGAAACTTAGCACGACTGCTCGCAACAGAGAACCTGATTGTAGAGCACCGTAGAGTCGCTACAGCGTCCTTTGATGTGGATCGCCGTGTGTTGACCCTCCCTAACTGGGACAAGGCATCTAGCACCGTATACGATATGCTGGTGGGTCATGAGGTAGGTCATGCTCTCTTCACTCCCAATAAAGATTGGCGCGATGTTGCAGATTGTCCTAAGGACTTTGTTAATGTGATTGAGGATGCTCGTATTGAGAAACTCATGAAACGTAAGTATCCTGGTTTGCGTAAGTCTTTTGCTGGTGGATACAAAGAATTAAATGAAGCTGATTTTTTTAGCATCGATGGAGAAGACTTTAATACTTTTAGTTTGATTGACCGTATCAATCTTCACTTCAAGATTGGTGCTAGTGCTATGGTTCCTTTCTCTATTGAGGAACAATTATTCGTTGCTCGTACTGATGTTGCTGAGACTTTTGAAGAAGTCTTGCAAATTGCTATAGATGTTTTTAACTTCAGCAAGCAAGAACAAGAAGAAGAGCAGGAAGAAACTCCACAAGAAATGCCTGCTAATGAAACTTCATCAGCATCACAGGAAGATGTAGAGCAGCAAGAAACAGATAATCAAGAACAACCTAAACAGGAAAATACTACTAGTAGTGGTCAAGAGCAATCTGGTATTGAAGAGGAAGATGAAGAAGAATCTGAAGAAGGTTCTAAGACACAAGATAGTTTTAATGAGGCAGCAAAAGGTTTAACCGATCGCTACTCCAATGATCCTGTATACGTAGAGATTCCTGACAGTGTGGATCTCCCCACGTTTGTTGCTGATTGGACTGAAGTTCATGACTGGATTGATGAGTATCGTAATAACTTTCTTGGTAAGAATGAAGGAGACGATTATTACAATCCTTATGAAACTGTAGATAAATCTTACGTGGAGTTTCGTAAGCAATCACAAAAAGAGGTAAATTATCTTGTTAAGGAGTTTGAATGTCGTAAGTCTGCTGACGCTTATGCTCGTGCTGGTCAATCTAAGACTGGTGTGCTTGATACTTCTAAGCTTCATACTTATAAGTACAACGAAGATCTTTTCAAAAAAGTAACTGTAATTCCTGATGGTAAGAATCATGGTTTGATATTCTTGCTTGACTGGTCTGGTTCTATGCAAAATGAAATTCTTTCTACAGTAAAACAGTTGTTGAATCTGACTGCTTTCTGTAAGAAAGTTCAGATCCCGTTTGAGGTGTATGCTTTTACGAATGAGTTTTATACTGTTCGACGTATCAAGAACGGTGTTAATGAATACGTTTCCAATGACGAGTATTTTGAAAAAAATGGTTGTATGGAAGGTAAGATCTTTCTACAAAAAAATATGTTCCACTTGATGAACTTTGTTTCTTCTCGCTCTAACTCTAAAGATTATGAGCGTATGTGTTTGAACTTGTATCGTGAGGCATATATTTTTGTGTATGCTTGTTCGTATCAATCTACCATTGGCATTGGTCTTTCTGGTACTCCTTTGAATGAGGGTATTATCATGTTGAATTATATTATCCCTCAATTCAAGAAACAAAATGATCTACAAAAAGTAAACGTATGTGTTCTGTCTGACGGGGAAGCATGTCAGTCTTCTTATGGTCGTGAACTTTATAACGACCATAAAGATGAATTTTATGTTCGTCCTCGCCGTCTTGATTATAGATCTGTTTTACGAGATCGTACCACTGGTCGTGTTTATTCTATGAATGATACTTGGTCTGATATGACTAATGTTTTTATTCAACAACTGCGTGATCGTAATCCTGGTGTGAATGTTCTTGGTTTTCGTATTATGTCTAGTGGTGGTCTTAGTAACTTTGTTTCTATCTACGGTAATATTTCTTACTACGATCAAGTACAGAAGCAATGGAAAAAATCTAAATCTGCTGTGGTCCCTTTCCCTAAGAGTTACACTGCTCTGTATGTGATTAGTAATAACGCTGTAGAATCTGATGTAGATTTTGATGTTGAGACTGGTGCCAAGAAAGGTGAGATTTCTCGTGCCTTTAAAAAGATGCTTGGATCCAAATCTGCCAACAAGAAACTACTAAATTCCTTCATCGAGTATGTCGCTTGATGAACCGTCCACTCTGCCCCTGACTCTGCCCCACTCTGCCCTATAATAACTACATCAACGAAACGAACCATGCCTGCCAAACTCGATCTCACTACAACTCAACTCGCTTCTTTCCTATCAGAAAATTTTGGCAACGATGTCAATGCCGAGCACGTTCGTTCTGCCTGTGATCACTTTGGTATCACCTATGCTACTGCTACCAAGCGTCTGCGTGATTTCTATGTCAAGCGTGGCACTTGGAACCTGACAGTTCAAGAGCGTCTTGAGCAAACCTACGAATCACCTGCTGCTATTCCAGTTGCTGATAGCAACGATGAGAACCTTGTTCCCATGAAGGACGAGAACTATGTTCCATTTGGAAACTTTGCTGATGTGAAGAAGATCATTCAATCCAAGATTTTCTACCCTACTTTTATTACTGGTCTGTCTGGTAATGGCAAGACTTTCTCTGTCGAGCAAGCATGTGCTGCTCTAAATAGAGAACTTATTCGCGTGAACATTACCATTGAAACCGACGAGGATGATCTTATTGGTGGTTTCCGTCTTGTTAACGGCGAAACTGTTTGGCATAATGGTCCTGTCATCGAAGCTTTGGAGCGTGGAGCTGTGTTGCTTCTAGATGAAGTTGACTTGGCATCCAATAAGATCCTTTGTCTTCAGTCTGTTTTAGAAGGTAAGGGTGTCTTTTTGAAGAAGACTGGTCGTTATGTACAACCCAAAGCAGGTTTCAATGTCGTTGCTACTGCTAATACTAAAGGTAAAGGTTCTGAAGATGGTCGCTTTATTGGCACTAACGTTCTGAACGAAGCATTCCTTGAGCGTTTTGCTTTGACCTTTGAGCAAGAGTATCCTACTCCTGCTACTGAGAGCAAGATTCTGCTACGTGTTGCTGCTTCTGTAGGTAAGCATGACGAAGACTTCTGTAAGAATCTTGCTAACTGGGCAGACATTATTCGTAAGACATTTGCTGATGGTGGTATCGATGAGGTTATTTCTACCCGTCGTCTGGTCCACATCATTCGTGCTTATGCTATCTGGGGTGATCGTATGAAGGCGATCAAGGTATGTGTAAATCGTTTCGATGATGAGACTCGTCAATCATTCATCGAATTGTATGATAAGATTGATGCTGACGTTCAAACTGAGGAGGAGGAAAATGCATCATACTAAACAACTTCATGGATACGTAAACAACCTTGCCATCATCGAAGATGGTGAGGATCGTAAAACTGTAAAAATTATGGGTGGCAATGGTTTGAAGTTGTTTGTCAAAGACCTTGACGGCAAGGTTCAAGAGTGCTACCATAGTAATCTACGCTTAATCTGGGATAACTGAATGGCGAAAAAATACAATGAAGATGCTCTGTTGAAAGAGCTGAGTGATTACATTGCTGGAACTTATGGACAACACTATTCTGCTGGTAACGACAGCATTCAAACGTTAGATCTAATTGAAGCATGTGGAGACGCTGAGGCATTCTGCCGTAGCAACATCCTCAAGTATGCTTCACGCTACGATCGTAAAGGCACTGCCCGTCGTGATATCATTAAGATCCTTCACTACGCATTGCTGCTGCTCCACTTCTCTGACAAATCAAACACTACCGAAACCTATCCTCAATGAGTAAAGTTATTCTTTCTAGAAAGACCCTAGATGTTCTTAAGAACTTCAGCACTATCAATTCCTCTATTGTCTTCCGTAAAGGATCCACGGTTAGAACTATCTCTAATGCAGAGAACATCCTCGCAAAGTTTACTGGTGAGGAAGTCTTTCCAGTTGACTTCGCTATCTATGATCTTAGTCAGTTCCTTTCTGGGATCTCTTTGTTTAGCGACCCTCAGCTTGAGTTTGACAACGAAAATTTTGTCAGCATCCGTGGCGGTCGTCAGTCTGCTCGCTATTTCTTTTCTGATCCAGAGATTACGCTCAAGTCTGCTCCAGAAAAAAACGTAAAGTTTCCTGGTTCTGATCTTCAGTTCAGTTTGACTGGTGAAGATCTGATTGCTCTACAGAAAGCATCTGCTGTTTATAGTCTACCTGATCTTACCTTCCAATCAATCGAAGGTCATGATGAGATTAAACTTATCCTTAGGGACAAAGAGAATGATACCAGCAATACTTACGATATCACCGTGGCAGGTTCTACTACTGGCACCTATACTCTTGATCTTAAGATTGAAAACATTCGTCTTCTCCCAGGTGATTATACAGTCAAAGTATCTCAACACCTCATTTCAGAGTGGACCAACGTAAACACTGACCTGACTTACTACATCGCCCTTGAACCAGCGTGAAGCATATTCTCTTTACACTGAAAGGGTGTAATGTTGATCTCTTAAATGACGAAGAGTTCATCCGAGATATTGTGTACACTACATCTAAAAAATGTAAGTCAACTCTGCTATCCATCAACTCACATAAGTTTGATCCGCAAGGTGTAACTTGTGTGGCGATGCTAGCAGAAAGTCATATTAGTATTCACACATGGCCAGAGAAAGGTATGGCAGTTTGCGATATCTTTACCTGTGGTGAGCATACCAAACCTAAGAAGGGTATGGAGTATATGCAAATGATGTTCAGTGCCAAGGACATCGTATCTAAATCATTTACACGACCATTAGAATGATCGAAGTATACGACAATTTTTTACCACAACCATACTTTGATTCTTTAAGAGATTTACTTACATCACCTAACTTTGCTTGGAATTTCTTTCCTAACGTTACTGCGATGAAAGAACTTTCAGATGATAATTCGTATGGTTTTAGTTTCACAATTTTTAATTCTATACAAAAGTATAGTATTCAAGAAACTAAAGAATCGTGGATAACTTTACCTGCTCTTTTTTCTATTCAGGAAAAAGTTAAATGTAAAACTATTGTTCGTGCCAGGTATGATTTGACTACATACAATCCATCAAATTATAGACACCCATATCACATTGATATGAATCATCATAGTTTTGTTTCGGCAATTCTTTATATGAATGAGAGTGATGGCAATACTTTAATTTACGATAAAAAAGTTGTAAATGCCAATGACATAGATTACACAAAAAATTATGAGATCAAGAAATCTATTGACCCTTTGCCAAATCGTCTGCTAGTATTTGATGGGAACTATGTTCATACAGGACATTCTCCGTCAAAACACAAGAGTCGTATTCTTTTGAATTCCGTTTACACTAATTAATTATGAGCAAAGAATTTTTGTGGGTGGAGAAATACCGCCCCAGTATTGTTGAGGACTGCATCCTTCCTGCTAGCGCCAAACAAGTGTTTCAGGGTTTTGTTGAGCAAGGAGAACTCCCTAACCTAATGCTGACAGGCACAGCAGGCGTTGGTAAGACTACTGTTGCTAAGGCACTGTGTGAGGAGATTGGTGCTTCTTACATCGTCATCAACGGGTCTGACGAGGGACGTTTCCTAGACACTATCAGGAACCGTGTCCGTCAGTTTGCTACGACTGTCTCTCTCACGTCTGGAGCATCCCACAAGGTGGTCATCATCGATGAGGCAGACAACACTACTAATGACGTGCAACTGTCTCTGAGGACTGCTGTGGAGGAGTTCCATAACAACTGTCGTTTTATCTTTACCTGCAACTTCATCAATAAAATTATTGAACCGTTGCACTCACGTTGTACGGTAGTTGATTTTAGAATTAAACCAGAACAGTCTACTCAACTTCAGGGAGAATTCTTTAATCGTCTTAAAACTATTCTGACGAAAGAGAATGTTGAGTATGAAGACAAAGTTCTCGCGAAACTTACCAAGAGGTATTATCCTGATTGGCGTCGTCTTATTAACGAGTGCCAGCGTTATGCTGCCACAGGGAGTATTACTTCTGCTATCTTGGTTGATGTTGCAGATGTTAATCTGGACTCTCTACTTACATCTCTGAAGAAGAAAGACTTTACCACTGTAAAGAACTGGGTAGTTCAGCATCTGGATAACGATCCTAGTATGGTGATGCGTAAGGTTTATGATAGTTTGTATGGTGTATTGAAACCTGCTTCTATTCCTGAAGCTGTTCTTATCATCGCCAAGTATATGAAAGACATTACTATTGTTCCCGATCAAGAGATCAACCTGTTGGCATGTCTAACAGAGATCATGATGAGTTGTGAGTTTCGATGACACTACTAAAATTCATTGAGAAAGAACCTAAATTTATTATGATGGAGGAAATGTATGAGCGACTTGAAAAAGAACCAGAGAGGCAATGGGAATACATCAAAAGTCAAAACGACACCCGAGAATGTAGCAGAAGCAAATGAAGCATTGTTTCATGCTACAATGAACCTACCCCATGCTGCTGCTCATTGTGGAATGACAGAGCGTGAAATGAAAATGATCTTTCGTGAATACCTTAAATACCATGCCCCAGACATTGAAGTCATTAAAGACACCCCTCAGATATCCTGGCGGGAAGAGTCGTGCCCTGAGTAAACTCTTTCAGTATATTCCTGACCTAAAAAATTGTACTCATTACCACGAACCATTTATTGGTGGTGGTTCTGTGGCATTGGAAATTGGTAAACGATATCCTCACCTAGACATCTGGGTGAATGATCTTTATGAACCCCTCTATAATTTCTGGCGAGTGCTTCAGGATCAAGGACAAGAACTTCATGATGAGTTAGTTCAACTTAAGCAACGTCATCCAGAACCAGTATCAGCAAAATTATTATTTTTAGACGCCAAGGAGAAAGTGAACGATGATCAGATATCCGATGTATTTCGTGCTGTTAGTTTTTACGTTGTTAATAAGTGCTCTTTTTCTGGTCTCACTGAATCCAGTTCCTTCAGCAAGCAAGCGTCAGAGAGCAATTTCTCGATGCGAGGCATTGATAAACTTCCAGACTACTCCTTGATGATTAAGAAGTGGAAGATTACAAATCTTCGATATCAAGAACTACTTACCGATAGTAAAGATGTTTTTACTTATCTAGATCCTCCTTATGAGATTGGTTCTAATCTCTATGGTAAGAAAGGAAATATGCATAAAGGATTTGATCATGATGGGTTTGCTGCTATCTGTGATCGCTTTATCGGTCCTCAACTTGTATCATATAACTCATCGCAACTGATCAGAGATCGCTTTAAGAAGGGGTGGACAGCTGCTGAATTTGCACACACTTACACCATGAGGAGCGTGGGGAGTTATAATACAGATCAAGCGTCTCGCAAGGAACTCGTCCTAACCAACTATGAAATGTGAAGTCACTCTCTACAAAGCAGGCACCGTCTTCAAAGAGGAGATGATCGCTCGCAACTATCAGGACGCTCGCGAGGTTGCTCTTGCTCGTAATCCTGGTGCAACAATTGTTTCTGTTACCGCTGTATTTAAATAATGTATCAATTGAAAGACTATCTGTACTCAATTAACCAATCGAAAAAAAGTATCCTAGATGATGATATTGATGCAGAGCGAGCTTATCCTCCTTATATTGTTAACAGGTGCTTGTCTTCTTTCACTGATACTATCTTATACGTAAATGAGATGAATAAAAATTCTCATCTACCAAAGAAATTACAATATGACTTTTTACTAAATAGTGTGAAACCGAGGAAGCGTTTCTCTCCTTGGGCACGAAAAGATTCTATTGATTATCTTGAAGTAGTTAAAGAGTATTATGGTTATAATGACGATAAAGCACTCCAGGCACTCAGGATTCTTACCAAGGATCAGTTAGATCATATTACCAAGGTATTGAATAAAGGTGGAAGAACATGAATGATGAAACTATAATCCAGTGGAAACAAACTGATATGGTGGAAGTGGTTCTTGGTGAACCAGACGATTTTCTTAAAGTGAGAGAAACTCTAACACGTATTGGAGTAGCATCTCGTAAAGAAAAAAAGATCTATCAGTCCTGTCACATTTTACATAAGCAAGGTAAGTATTATATTGTTCACTTCAAAGAGTTGTTTGCTCTTGACGGTAAGAATACTAACTTGTCATTGAATGATGTCCAGCGTCGTAATCGTATCATCCAATTGCTTAGTGATTGGGGATTAATTTCTGTTGTTAACATTGAAGCAATTACTGATCTTGCTCCTTTAAATCAAATTAAAGTCCTCTCTTTCAGAGAGAAAGGAGAATGGACGCTTGAGTCAAAGTATAATATCGGTCGTAAGAAGACTACGGTAGAGTAAACCGCAATCTTTAATAAGGAAAACCGTTATTAAAGTATAAACGGTTATCGTTAAATAATACTGTGAGAGGTTCGGGGTGGAGACACCCCCCTTTTACGCCAAGATGCCTTCGGGGTCTTGGAGTTAACGTCGCTTATTAAAGGACATGGTAAATATCAACTGGGAAACTTATACTCCCTACTCAATCGGATTCAATGAAACATTCAGCAGACTTGAAGCTATTGCAGGAGGTGGATCTAATTACCCACCGTACAATGTGGTGGACGGACATGATGGCAGAACCCTGCTGGAAGTCGCTCTTGCAGGATTTTCAGGAGGAGATATTGAAGTTACAACAGAACGGAATGTTCTAACAGTATCTGCTAAGAAAGCACCACCAGATAAAGAACGTAAATATTCTCATAAGGGTATCTCCTACAGAACATTTTCACGCAACTGGCAAATGGCAGATGATGTAGAAGTGGAAGATGTGAAATTTGAAGATGGTCTTCTTAAAGTTCTTCTTGTCAAAAACCTACCCGAGAAACAGAAACGAAAGACTTGGTTCTAAATAAAAACGAAAGGCACTTGACGGTGCCTTTTTTTAATGCTAAACTTAGAAAGAATTCATAATAACTATGGCAGTATCAATCCTAACTTTGAAAACTGGCGATCGTGTTATTGCTGAACTGAAAGAAATCTTTGATGGTGAAGGCGAAGACAAAAAAGGTGTCTGTCTTCTCATGGAGGAACCATATGTATTGAATCTTGATGGCGGTAATCCTCAATACCTTACTGAACAGTATGGTATGGAATATCAAATCAAGTTCAGTAAGTGGAATCCTTATTCTTCAGATTGGCAATACAAGATGCCTTACGATTGTATCATGACAATTAGTAATCCAGAACCTGGACTACAGGAAGCATATGAAAATAAAATCACAGAAAAACGAGCAAAGCAAAATGACGGAACAGACCCCGGAAACACCACAACTGAAGACGAATCATAATGTTCGTGTTGTAAAATTAACTACTAACGAAACACTTCTTTGTCTTTTTGGTGACATTAAAGGTGATGATGATAAAGTACTTGGATATAGACTTCTTTATCCTTATGTTTTATCCTTAGGAGATCCTAATGAAGATGGAACTTTGCCAATTCAGTATACTCGTTGGTGTCCTTTTACACCAGTTCAGGAGTTTAAAATTCCTGGTGAGCATTTGATTGCTGTTACTTATCCCGATAATAATATTCTTAGTAATTTTGTTACGGAACTTGGTAATTTTGGAATTACTGAAGATCAATTATTCTATGATGTGGAGGAGACTAATGGAGATAACAGCGAACCTGATCAAGCTGCAGAATGAGTGGATCATCGCTCAGGTAGAAGCTTCATCGGTGGACACTCTAGCAGGTGACCCTGACGTGTGGATGATCGAACCCTATGTGGTAGACTGTGAAGGTCAGATAAATCAATGGGCTCCTCATGCTGATGAGCGTGAATTCAACGTTAGGTCTTCTGACCTGACTGTTGTGACTAATCCAAGCAAGGCACTCCTTGCTCGTTATATCGAATCTCTTGAATGAAGTTTTACACTAGTGTTGAGCAAGCAGGCAATCGTCTGCTTGTCCGTGGTTATGAGAATGGCAATCGCTACAGCGTGAGGGTTCCTTTCAACCCCACGATGTACTTGCCTAGTAAGAATTATTCTGAGTGGAAAACACTAGAAGGTGATTGTGTAGAACCACATAAGTTTGGTTCTATCAATGATGCTCGCGAGTTTTTAAAACAATACAAAGAGGTAGATGACTTTGACATCTATGGAAACTCTCGTTTCCTGTATCAGTATATTGCGGAGCAGCATCCTGAAGAGGAACTGAAGTTTGATAGCAGCAAGATTCGTGTCTTTACAATTGACATCGAGACTGCTGCTGAGAATGGTTTCCCTGACATCGAGACGGCAGACCAAGAGATTCTTGCTATCAGTATCAAGGACTCCTTCACGGGTCGTATAACGGTCTTTGGTGCTCGTCCTTTTAACAACCAGGACAAGATGGTTGACTACATGCACTTCAGGTCTGAGGAGACCATGATGGGTGCCTTCCTACAGTATTGGCAGGAGAACTATCCTGATGTAGTTACAGGGTGGAACTGTCAACTGTTCGATATGCCATACATCCATAATCGTATCAATCGTATTATGGGTGAGAAATTTGTGAAGTTGTTGTCGCCTTGGAAACTTGTGTCGCAACGTGAGATCTTTATCAAAGGTCGTAAGAACTTCTCTATCGATATGCTTGGCATCTCGCAACTCGATTACCTTGAGTTGTATAAGAAGTTTACTTACACCAACCAAGAATCATATCGTCTAGACCATATTGCTTTTGTTGAACTCGGATCTAAGAAACTAGATCACTCAGAGTTTGACACATTCAAAGAGTTCTACGAGGGAGACTGGCAGAAATTTATTGAATATAATATTCATGACGTTCGTCTGGTGGATCAACTAGATGATAAGATGAAGTTAGTTGAACTCGCATACACCATGGCATATGATGCTAAGGTGAACTATGAGGACGTGTTCTCACAGGTTCGTATGTGGGACAACTATATCTATTGTGAACTGCTTAGGCGTAAGATTGCTATTCCTCCAAAGAAGGAAAGCGCAACTAAAACAGAGAAGTATGCTGGTGCTTATGTTAAGGAACCGAAACCTGGATTCTATGATTGGGTGGTGTCTTTTGATCTCAACTCTCTGTATCCTCATCTCATTATGCAGTACAACATCTCGCCCGAGACGCTACTCGACAAAAGACATTCAACAGCAACTGTTGATAAGATCCTTAAAAAAGAACTAGAGATTGATGGTGAGTATGCTGTGTGTGCCAATGGTGCTCAGTATACAAAAGAGAAGCATGGGTTTCTTCCTCAGATGATGAAGAAGATGTATGACAGTCGTGTCATTTTCAAGAAGAGAATGATCAAGGCAAAGCAACAGTATGAGAAAACTCCTACTGTCGAACTCATGAAAGAGATTGCTCGCTGTAATAATATCCAGATGGCAAAGAAGATTTCTTTGAACTCTGCCTATGGTGCTATCGGTAACGAACACTTTAGATATTTTCGTCTTGCTAATGCTGAGGCTATCACCCTTTCAGGTCAGGTCTCTATCAGGTGGATTGAGAACAAGATGAATGAGTATCTAAATACTCTTTTAAAAACAGAGAAGGTAGATTATGTCATTGCATCTGACACTGACTCAATCTATCTTAATCTTGGACCTCTTGTTGATAAATTTTTTGCTAATAAGTCTGGCGATAAAGCAGCAATTGTTTCTATACTTGATAAGATCTGCGAAGACAAGTTGGAACCATTCATCGAATCCTCTTATCAGGAACTTGCGAATTACGTTTCGGCGTATGAACAAAAGATGAGTATGAAGCGTGAGAATATTGCTGACCGTGGTATCTGGACTGCGAAGAAGCGTTACATTCTCAACGTATGGGACAGTGAAGGAGTTAGATATAATGAGCCCAAGATGAAAATCATGGGTCTTGAGACTGCGAGGTCTTCTACTCCAGCGTACTTTAGGGATAAGTTATATGCAGCGTTTAAGATTATTATCGGCAAAACAAATGATGAACTTATCGATTTCATCAATGTCGTGCGAGCAGAGACTAGACTGCGACCTTACGAAGAAGTCGCTTTCCCCAGAGGAGTTAACAACCTTGCGAAATATAGACACCCACATGAAATCTATCAGAAAGGAACACCCATTGCGGTAAGAGGTGCGCTACTCTACAACCACTATGTTAAAAAGCATAAGGTAGAGAACAAGCATCCTCTTATTCAGGAAGGTGAGAAGATCAAGTTCATGTATCTCAAGACACCCAACCCTCTTCACGAAAATGTGATTAGTTTCTTTGGTGAGTTGCCCAAGGAGTTTGGTATCGAGAAGTATGTAGACTACCAGACACAATTTGAAAAGTCTTTTCTCGAACCACTCAAAAACGTGCTATACTGTGTCGGGTGGCAACACGAGAAAACCATTACCATTACGAGTTTCTTTGGATGAGTAAGAGAATCTTTGTTGTGACATGGACTAACCATCTTGTCGGTCAAGTAGGATCAGAGGACATTAAGTGCTTTGAGGACTACAAAACTGCTATTGGGTTTTCTAAACTCATGAAGCAGTCTTATAATTATGTAAACTTTTACGAGGAAAATGTAGAAAAATGGGATTCTTAGATTCTGTAATTAAGGATAGTGGCAATGAGTTTGCTAGTCGTGTTAGCGAAGGGGTTGCTGCTGGCGACATTACATCTTACGTTGATACTGGTTCTTACATCTTTAATGCCTTGGTTAGTGGTTCTTTGTTTGGGGGTTTACCCGCCAATAAGGTTACTGCCTTGGCAGGAGAATCAAGCACTGGTAAGACTTTTTTTGCTCTCAGCGTCGTTAGTAATTTCCTTGCTGCTAATCCTACGGGTGGAGTCATTTATTTTGAGTCTGAATCTGCTATCTCGCGTGATATGATTGAGACTCGTGGCATTGACAGTTCACGTATGATCATCATGCCTGTCGCAACGATCGAAGAGTTTAGGACACAAGCTTGTCGTATCCTAGACAAGTATGTGAAAGAACCTAAAGACGAGAGGGTTCCTATGCTATTTGTGTTAGACTCTCTTGGTATGCTTTCAACATCTAAGGAGATGGAAGACGTTGCTAATGACAAGCAGGTCAGGGACATGACTAAGAGTCAGTTGATCAAGGGTGCCTTTCGTGTGCTTACCCTCAAACTAGGACAGGCATCTGTTCCTATGATTGTTACCAACCATACATATGATGTTATCGGTTCTTATGTTCCGGCGAAAGAAATGGGCGGGGGAACAGGTCTTAAGTATGCTGCTTCCACAATCATTTATCTTGGTAAGAAGAAAGAGAAAGATGGTACTGAATTAGTAGGTAACATCATCAAGTGTGAGGCAAAGAAGTCTCGTTTAACAAAAGAAGGTAGTAAAATTGAGACACGTTTATTTTTTGACGAACGTGGACTTGACAAGTATTACGGACTACTGGAACTGGGTGAACGATACGGAGTCTTTGAGCGTGTTGGCAATCGTATTAAGATTGATGGTTCTTCTGTTTATCCTAAATCGATTCTCGCAGACCCTGAAAAATACTTCACTGAAGAAGTAATGGTTAAACTTGAAGAAGCAGCACAGCAAGAATTCTCCTATGGCAACTGAGCGCATTCAACAAACTATCTTACGTAATCTCATCTTCACTGAAGAGTATTATCGTAAGGTAGTCCCTTTCCTAAGAGCAGATTATTTTGAGGAGTATCATGAGAAAGTTATCTTTGAAGAGATCGCTGACTTTGCTGGTAAGTATGACAAAGTTCCTACTCAAGAAGTCTTATCGATTAATCTCCAAAATCGTAATGATCTTACTGACGAAACGTTCAGAGATTCGTTATCGACAATACGAGGACTCACAGACGAATGGGTTGACTACGAGTGGCTCCTCGACGCAACCGAAAAGTGGTGTCAAGACAGAGCAATCTATCTCGCCCTTATGTCCTCGATCAAGATCGCAGATGGAGGCGATAAAAAAATATCAAAGGATGCGATTCCAAGCATTCTACAAGAAGCACTAGCAGTATCCTTTGATGAACACATAGGACACGATTACATTGAACAAGCAAAAGACCGCTATGAATTCTACCACCGCAAAGAAGAAAAGGTTCCCTTTGATCTGGAAAAGTTTAACTATATTACTAAAGGTGGTATCTCTAACAAGACTCTCAGTGTCGCTCTTGCTGGAACGGGCGTCGGCAAGTCTCTATTCATGTGCCATTGCGCTGGTGCCGCACTCACCCAGGGGAGGAACGTACTCTATATTACATGTGAAATGGCAGAGGAGAAAATTGCTGAACGAATTGACGCGAATCTTTTAAATGTTTCTATCAAAGATATTGCTGAACTACCTGAAGTTATCTTCAATTCTAAAGTTCAAGAGATCTCTAGGAAGACTAGAGGCAAACTTATTATCAAAGAGTATCCCACAGCATCAGCACATGCGGGTCACTTCAAATCACTTCTAAGTGATCTGTCTCTCAAGAGAGATTTCAAACCAGATATAATCTATATTGATTATCTGAACATCTGTGCATCAGCGAGGTATAAAGGTGCGATTGTCAATTCTTACACGTATGTCAAGGCGATTGCTGAGGAGCTTCGGGGTCTTGCTGTGGAATGTAATGTTCCTATTGTCACAGCTACTCAAACTACTCGCAGTGGTTATGGCAATAGTGATCCTGACCTTACCGATACTTCTGAGTCTTTTGGTTTGCCTGCCACTGCTGACTTTATGTTTGCTCTTATCAGTACTGATGAACTTGAACAACAGGGTCGCATCATGGTCAAACAACTTAAGAACAGATACAACGAAACCGCTGCCTCACGAAAATTCATGGTGGGAATTGACAGATCCAAGATGAGGCTGTATGATGTAGCGGAGGATGCTTCTGACATCAACATCAATCAAGAGGACGCAGGTGAACAACTTGCACAGTTCTCGCAAACACAAAACCGACTATCTAAATTTGCTGAGTGGAATGTATGACTATTAAATTTGAACGCTATGAAGAATTTGTTTCAGCAGTTACTTCAGAGGCTTCTACAAACTTTGTTGACTTTGCTGATCGTATCGGGGATCTTGATCGACAAGGTGCCAATATTGAGAGACTTCTTACTGCTGGTGTTGGAATTAATGCTGAGGGCGGTGAGTTCCTTGAGATCATTAAAAAAATGGTCTTCCAAGGAAAACCGTGGAACGAAGATAATCGTGAGCATCTTATCATTGAGTTGGGTGATGTTATGTGGTATGTTGCTCAAGCTACAATGGCACTTGATATATCCTTCGATGAGGTAATTGAAACTAACGTTAACAAACTCAAGAAGCGTTATCCTGGCGGTGAGTTCAATGTTCATAACTCAGAAGTTCGTGCTGCAAACGATCGCTGATGTTATCTTTCTGGATTCACCTGAGAGCATTCTTCACTGTGGTGGTTGTGAGTTGTTCGCACCCTGCCAACTGGGATCAATGTGTTCGGGTGGACCAGTGGCTCTTGCCAGAACTGCAAGAAGGGTATAGAATATGGTCAGGACAAACTCACCCCTACCAAAATGAAAAAGATTATCTCAATGACCTCCCCTCTAAATAGTTAGACGGGAGGTCTTTTTATGTCAGGAATGGACTGGGGCGATTACGGAAAGGACGCACCATCGGGTGGTGGTATTCGCTTGCGTATTCTTCATGATGCTATTGTAAACAGAACACCTATCGATGTTGAAATTCCAGGTGGAAAAGCAGTCATCATGACAACTGATAGTGTTCTATCAGATATAAAGAGTGTGGTTGATGGTAATCTGGAATATGATTCACCTGATAAATCAAAAACTAATAATTTTGTATCAAGGTACAGTCGTAAATCTGTACTGCAAGCTGTACAGAAAGTCGGTAAAAAAAATAAATGTACTCAGATAACTTTTACCAAAATTACAAAGACAGTTGAGTTTGGTAGTAACCAAGGATCGGGTGGTGGATCTGATAACACTGCTCTGTTTGAAGGTGCAGCATGTTGGGTTACAGCATACAGATACACACTAGGAAATAAAAATATCGATGTCGATTATGTTATCCCAATGCATGCATTGGCATCAGTATCTGGATCTGTATCCACAGATAAATCATTGGGAGAAATATACGACTTCATATCGAATGATCCTGATTGGATGAAGTCAAGTATTAAAACAGCAAATGAATTATACAGCGCAACAAAATATAGAAATACTAAATTTAAATTCTATAGAGGAACTGGTGTTGTAGAAACTATTGAAAGTCATTTCTTTAAAGTAAATAAAGAAGAAGGTAGACCATTCTCTCAAATTAATAAATGGTCACCTGCTGATATCTACATGTGTGAATGTGATTTTGATATGGACATCTACACAAAAGAAATGACATTCCAAGGTGGTATTAATAGGGTACTACAAAATCTAATTGGTGAGAAAAAATTAATTGGGGTATCACTAAAGAAAGTAACATCTAGTTCAGCAAATCTTACGGAACATAATTTTACTAGAGCATCACTGACAGTTAGAAAACCATTTACTAGAGCATATTCTAATTCACTCATGAATTCAATGGATGTATATCTTGAGGGAACTGATGTCAGTGTCCAGTTCAGAGCAACAGATTCTGAAGGTAAGACATGGCAGGGTGAAGTCATGGGAACTTCTGCTAAGCATGGTAAAGTTGGTGGTGGAGTTATGAACTACATCATGGAAGCAGTGTACGGTGAAGGTAATGGAGTTTGGACAGATTACCCTAGTGCTGCAGCAGTATCTTCTGCTTCTAGAGGAAATACACTAGATAAAAAAATTTTTGATCTTGCAAGAGAAAATCAAAGTAATGTTATGAAAACTGGTGAACAAGTTTCACTGGAAGATATTTCTAGGATGAGACCCCAATGGAAATTTGCTAAGTATCTTGGTCTTCTAGTTGTTGATCAATTGAGGAGAGGTACTAAAGTACAACGCGATGAAATTACAACTAGAATATATTTGTATGCAACAGCTGCATCAGATGATTCTGCACCGTATCTTAAGATCTCCTAATGGCAAACGTAACTCAACTAAAACATTTAGAACACCTGGAAGATGAGATGCTGAACTATGGTATCCAAGGATGTCATGCAGCTGTTGCTTTTTTGGAGGAACTGAAAAAGATGTTGGGACA
>Ga0209555_10001565_pt1 | contig 17452 bp, 14 predicted proteins | sample SaaInl85LU_5_DNA_FD_184643 | JGI IMG/M metagenome (GOLD analysis project Ga0209555, IMG submission 184643) | Marine microbial communities from expanding oxygen minimum zones in the Saanich Inlet - ESP_85LU_5_DNA (SPAdes) (version 2) | ecosystem: Environmental > Aquatic > Marine > Intertidal... | reverse complement strand
ATTTGTAATTTTTATAATATCCTTTAGAACTAAATCGGGTCGAGTAGGAGCTAATTCATAGTAAAAAACACCACCAGTAACTCCAGTTTTAGTTGAGGTTGTATAGATATTACCTTGTTGAAAAGCCGTAAAGCTTTTGTAATGACTATTATTTTCTAGCATTTGCTCTTTTGTAGAAAAGTAGCCTGGTGCTATCCAGTAGTCTGCATGTTGAGCTTTGTCAAAAACACTTTCAAAACTTAATTGTTGGCTGCCTTTTCCTTTAGAATCTTTCCATAAGTAGTTTACATTTGCATCTGATAAGAATTTAGCAACAAAACTTTCTCCTGCAGGAAGATTCCATATGTCATTTCTCATAATGGCACCAGAAAGAATCGTAGGTTTGTTGTTTGATTTTTTTGCAATTGCTTTAGCTTCCAAATAATTCGACTCAATGAGTTTAAATATACTATCTGCTTCTTTCTCTTTATTATACAAAGCTCCAAAAAATTTAATCCACTCTGCTCTACCTAAAGGAGTTTCCTCTAACCAATCTCCATTGATGATGACTGGTATTCCTTGTTTTTCAATTAGATTATAGGTTTTATTAGTTTTGCTCATAGCAAACCCAACCACAAGATCTGGTTGTAATTCAAAAAGAACTTCCGTATTCATAGAAGCTTCTTTTCCTAACTCTCTTACAAACCCACTATTGATTCGTTTACGTGTTTTCTCTGAAGAAACATATTCGGTATTTTGAAAGCCAACTAAACTATTTTCTGCTCCTAATAGTTCTAACATTGGAATATGAGTCGTAGAAGTCACTACAATTTTAGTTATTGGAACTTGTATGTCGCCTTTATTTAATTCATTTTTCTTGGACAGAGATTTTGATTTTAAAATATAAATCAAGCTTTCTTTAGCTTCAGGATATGGGGTTTTTATAATTACTTTTTTGTAGTCATTAAAGTTCTCTATATCAAAGCCTTTAGCGTATTTTACTTCACTAATCTGTTTAGTTATTTTTTCGTTAGTATTAATTGCTTTTTTCTCTCTGCAAGAACTAAAGATTATGGAAAAAATAACGATAAATAAAAAAGAGTATTTCTGATTTTTCATGAATGCGAATTGTACACTGCAAGATTACAAAATAGTTTACAAAATAAAATTTATGTATGAAAAATAGTATACATTTGCTCCGATTTTTGGTTCTATTATCTACATCATTGATACTAGATTAAAAGGGAATTCGGTGAAAATCCGAGACTGTTCCCGCAACTGTAAGTATATCCTTAATTGTCACACTGAGCATGTCGAAGTGTAGATTCAGGATCTCATTTAAAATGAGTAGTTATGCTTCAAACCACTGGCTACTATCAAATTAGATTTGATACAAGCTGGGAAGGTTCATAACATAATACGAGTCAGGAGACCTGCCCTAAATTACGAGTAATAAAACTTTCGGGACAAAGGTTTGTGTACTATTATGAACATTTTCGTACAAAAATTTTACCTGATTTATTTGTAAAAATTAAATCATAAAAATGAAAAAACAATGTGTAATCATTGGTGTGTTAGCGTTGTTCTTATCTACTGCGCAGCTCTTTTCACAAGAAAAAAAATCAAAAGAAAAAAGAGAAGATTTAGAAGAGGTCGTATTGTCTGCAACTAAGTTTGAGTTGAAAAAAGAAAATACGGGTAAAGTAATTTACAAAATCACACAAAAAGACATTCAAACAAATGCTGGTAAATCAGTAATTGAATTGTTAAACAATGTGCCTGGTGTAGAAATTAGAGGAGTAAATTCTAATCCTGGAGAGCCAAGAAATACTTACATCCGTGGAGGAAGAAGTAGACAGGTACTTATTTTAATAGATGGTGTTCCGTTGTCTGATCCTACTGGAATAGAACAATCTTACGATTTACGATTATTATCTTTGAATCAAATTAAATCCATTGAGGTTTTAAAAGGCGCATCAAGTACTTTATACGGAACTGGAGCGGGAACTGGAGTCATTAACATTACACTAAAGAAAGCTTCTAAAAACGATATTTCTGGGTCTTATGAGTTTAGTATGGGGACTAACACTACCTCAGAAAACAGAAACTCTGCATTAAATGATAAAAATCAGAATGTTGCTATTAGTGGTACTTTAGAAAAATTACAATACAACGCATATTTCAATTTAACAGGCACGGATGGATTTTCATCTGCAAAAAGCAATACAGATATCCCGTTTGAAGAGGATAGTTATGTAAGTAAAAACAGTTTTTTAAAATTAGGATACAATGTAAATGAACAATTCCGATTAGATGCTTTTTTAAACTATGATGAGTTTGATTATTCTTTTGATGCAGGTGCTTTTAATGATTCTAATATCAATCAAGGGAATCAAGAACAAATTAGAATCGGAATTAGACCGCAATTAAAATATAAAAAAGGAGAGTTGTTTTTAAACGCATCGATCAATTCTTTAGACAGAAGTTTTGATAGTTTTAATTCTTTCTCTGGAGGGATTAACACCTTTATCTCCAAAGGTTCAAGTGTCAATTTAGATTTGGCTAACAAATACGAATTCACAAATAATTTTCAATTAATAACTGGTCTTAATTATCAAAAACATGAAAACGAAACCATCTCTGATTTTGGAAATATTGATCCAGGTTTAGCAAATTTCAACGTTTTTGATCCATATGTGTCAGCAGTCTATAGTACTGATTTTGGATTGAGTTTAAATGCTGGAGGACGATTAAACATGCATAGTAATTATGGTAATAATTTCGTGTATGATACAAACCTTGCCTTCGGAATCTTAAAAAATAAAAATGCAAACCTAAAGTTAATTTCCTCTTATAGCTCTGCCTTCATTGCACCAAGTTTATATCAATTATTTTCTGATTTTGGAAACGTTGATTTAAATCCAGAAACCAATACAACATTCGAATTTGGTTTTGAAACTTGTATTGGTGATAAATTACAAGTGAATACGGTTTATTTTAATAGAGTAGAAGTAGCTAAAGTAATCTTTCAGAACTTATCAACCCCTCCTTTTGGAATTTATGCTAATGCATTAGAAGACATCAATGTTTCGGGTATCGAGTCAGATATTACTTACTCATTTGCAAAAAATGTAAAAACAAATATAGGGTATACATACATCGATAAAAGTGATGATGTAGATTATATCCCAAAAAGCAAATTAACGGCAAGTATTGAAGCAAATCTTACGAAAAACTCAGCAATTTCTGCACTTTTTAGAAATGTTGGAGAAAGATCTTTGTTTGATGCTTTTGGAAGCTTTGGAACTGCAGGTCAGGATGTTATTTTACAAGGTTACAGTGTTCTCGATATCAATGCAAACTATAAAGTTATAGAAGGAAAAGTGTTACTCTTCGGATCTGTCACTAATTTATTTAATGAGGATTACCAAGAAACTATAGGTTTTAATACCAAAGGTAGAAATTATAAATTGGGAATAAGAGTTCGTTTTTAAAAATCTTTTTTGAAAAAAGAGTGAGAATGGCGCTGTAATTTACTGAAAGACCATACTAATTAGTATAATTCAGTGCTCTCTTTTAAATAATCTTTTTAACTTCATTTTTTAAGAAAGCAATAGCGGTATCAGTAGATGGCGCTTTTTTAGAGTATTCTAAAAATACATTTTCGCGAAAATCTGTAGCTGAATTTGAGGTGTTAGAAACTTGCTTCAATTTGTTAATTACAGCTGCTTTTGAAGCAAGAATAACATTCCAACACTCGTCAGAAATGTATAATTGTTGTACCATATTGTGTTGAAACTCCTGATCTATACTAGCTAATAATAATTGTAAATAGTCTTCAGAAGCATCTCCAACTGGTTTTACTCGTAATAACATTTTAATTGGATTGATGCGTTCACAAAACAATAGCATACGTTCATAAGCTTGTAAACGAACAGGTAGTGATTCCTTCTTCTTTTGCGCTAATAATTCTATTTTCTTTTCATTGGTGTCTTGATTTCTCAAGCCAGTCATCACAAAATATGCAACTGCTCCAGTAACAAGAGCAGGAATTGCAAATCCGATACCTTCTAAAATGTTTTCTTCCATTAGTCAAAAATAGAAGATTTGAGTATGCTAAACAAAAAGTATGATGAAATTAAAGTATAATTTACTTCAAAATAAAAGTTGCTAAGCTTAAAGCAGAAGGGGTGAGCAATGAGCTTTTGTAACTTTACAAACCATTAGGGGGTATTGGTTTTGTCTTGTTTATTCCAGTTTTCTTTATATTGATCAATCCAAGTAAAGGCTGGTTTTAGCATCGTAGGTTCTACTTTGCATAAACGCTTTCTCCCTTTTTTGTTGATATTTATGATTCCACATTCATTCAGTATTTTTAAGTCTTTTGACACTGCTGGTCTACTGATTTCGTAATTTTTAGCTACATCATTTATGTTCATCGTGTCCTTCATAAAGAGTTTTATAATGTCTCTTCTAATCGTATCTGCAATAGCTTGATAAACATCTCTTCTCATAAATATGTAACCATTAGGTTACGCAAATTTTTTCGTATTTTTTTTAAATTTTTATTTTTAAGAGGATAAAAAAACTTGCTGTTTTTTTGTTCAAATTGTCGATAACTTTTGTTGTTACTCTGCATCTTGATTGGTATTTTTGATGCTTACAAAAGTTACCTTGGCAAACTATTTAGATTCCTTAAATCCAGCACAAAAAGAAGCGGTTTTACAGAAAGACGGACCTATGATTATCATCGCAGGTGCAGGTTCTGGTAAAACACGTGTATTAACCTATAGAATTGCTCATTTAATGGAGCAAGGAGTAGATGCGTTTAATATTCTTTCGCTTACGTTTACAAACAAAGCAGCTCGTGAAATGAAAGATAGAATTGCTTCAGTTGTTGGAGTAAGCGAGTCTAAGAATTTATGGATGGGAACTTTTCACTCCGTATTTGCAAGAATTTTACGTTCTGAAGCAGACAAACTAGGATATCCATCCAACTTTACGATTTATGATACGCAAGATTCGGTTCGTTTAATCACTTCTATCATCAAAGAAATGGGATTAGACAAAGACAGATACAAGGCAAAACAAATTCTAAATCGTATTTCTTCCTTTAAAAATAGTTTAATTACGGTGCGTGCTTATTTTAATAATTCTGATTTACAAGAAGCAGATTTAATGGCTAGCAGACCAAAAGTGGGAGATATCTACAAACAATATGTAGAGCGCTGTTTTAAATCTGGCGCCATGGATTTTGATGATCTTCTTTTACGAACCAATGAATTACTAGCTCGTTTTCCAGAATCTTTAGCAAAATATCAAGATCGCTTTCGTTATATTATGGTTGATGAGTATCAAGATACAAATCATTCGCAATATATTATTGTAAAAGCATTGGCAGATCGTTTTCAGAACATTTGTGTTGTAGGTGATGATTCTCAGAGTATTTATAGTTTTAGAGGCGCCAACATTCAGAACATTTTAAGTTTTCAAAAAGATTATCCAGATACTAAAATGTTTAAGTTAGAGCAAAATTATCGTTCGACTCAAAACATTGTAAATGCTGCGAATTCTGTTATTGAAAAAAACAAAACCAAATTAGATAAAGAAGTTTGGACTTCTAATGATTCTGGCGAACTTATTAAAGTTATGTGTACCATTTCTGATGGAGAGGAAGGAAGGTTTGTAGCGCAGTCTATCTTTGATCATAAAATGAATCAGCAATTGCAAAACGATCAGTTTGCAGTTTTGTATAGAACAAATTCTCAATCCAGAGCAATGGAAGATGCATTGCGTAAAAAAAGTATTGAGTATAAGATTTATGGAGGAATTTCATTCTACGGGCGTAAAGAAATTAAAGATTTACTGTCGTATTTAAGAATGTTAATCAATCCAAATGATGAAGAAGCTTTAAAAAGAATTATCAATTATCCTGCCAGAGGAATCGGCACAACAACTATTGATAAATTAACGATAGCTGCAAATCACTACAAGAAATCAATTTTTGAAATTTTAAAGCATTTAGATAAAATTGATTTAAAATTAAACTCAGGAACAAAGACAAAGCTTCAGAATTTTTTAAACATGGTATTGCGTTTTCAAATTGATGCGCAAAAAATGAATGCTTTTGAAGTTACTGAATTAGTAATCAAGCAAACGCAATTAATCAAAGATTTAGAGAAAGAAGGAACTCCTGAAGCAGTTAGCAAAGTAGAAAATGTTCAAGAATTATTAAACGGAGTAAAAGATTTCATTACTGATAAGATTGAAATTGGCGAAGATGCTTCGTTAACTTCCTTCTTAGAAGAAGTAGCTTTGGCTACGGATTTAGATTCTGATAAAAAGGATGATAAACCAAAAGTATCTTTGATGAGTATTCATCAATCTAAAGGATTAGAATACCCATATGTTTATATTGTAGGTTTGGAAGAGAATTTATTTCCTTCAGCGATGAGTATGAATACCCGTTCAGAATTAGAAGAAGAACGTAGATTGTTTTATGTAGCGCTAACAAGAGCAGAAAAAGCAGCGTATCTAACGTATACTAAAACAAGATACCGTTGGGGAAAATTAATTGATTGTGAGCCAAGTAGATTTTTAGAAGAAATTGATGAGCAGTTTTTAGAATACATTACTCCAAAAAGAACAGAAAGATCAATAAATAGGTTTGTAGATGAAGATATTTTTGGAGACGCTCCAAAGAAAGTTCGTTTTCAAAAACCTATCCAACGTCAAAGAGTAGAAAAAGAAAATAAAACTGTTTTCAATCCTCCAAAAAACTTAACAAAAGTTTCTCATACGCAGCCAAAAACAAATTTGTTTGATGACAAGATTGTCATAGGAAATATTGTAGAACACAATCGTTTTGGTAGAGGAGAGGTCTTAAATTTAGAAGGAGCAGGAGCCAATAAAAAGGCAGAAATTCAGTTTGGAACAGTAGGAAAGAAGAAACTATTACTTCAATTTGCTAAATTGAAGGTCATTGGTTGATGATTTGTTCAGTTAAACCAAAAATAAATACTTAATTTGCAACATACATAGATTACAACATCTTAAATTATATGATAGACTACGACTTAGAATACAATGCAGAAAGACCTCACTTAATTATTCCAGAATATGGAAGACATATTCAGAAATTGGTTGATCACTGCATTGCCCTAGAAACCAAAGAAGAAAGAAATGAAATGGCATTAGCTATTGTTGATGTAATGGGTAATTTACAACCTCATCTTCGAGATGTTCCAGACTTTAAGCATAAGTTATGGGATCAGTTATATATCATGTCTGATTTTAAATTAGATGCTGATTCACCTTATGAGATTCCTTCAAAAGAAGAATTACAAGAGAAGCCAGAATCATTGCCATATCCAAAATCTGCAAGTAAATATCGATTCTACGGAAATAACATCCAGATAATGATTGATACTGTTTTAACTTGGGAAGAAGGTGATATGCAAGATGCATTGGTATATACGATTGCAAATCATATGAAAAAATGTTTCCTAAATTGGAATAAAGATACCGTAGAAGATGATGTCATTTTTAAACATTTGTTTGAACTTTCTGATGGTAAAATTGATATAAGAGATTCAGAAGATGCACTTTCTGAAAGTAAAAATTTACTAAGAAAAAGAAATTCGCAAGGTCAAGGGGCTTCAAATCATAAGAATACCAAAAGTAAAAATTATCAAAACAAAAACAGAAAGAGATAAATGGCTTCATTTAAGATAGAAGGTGGTCACAAATTAAATGGAACGATTACACCGCAAGGAGCAAAAAATGAAGCATTACAGATCCTATGTGCTGTTTTATTAACTCCAGAAAAAGTTACAATTCATAATATTCCTGATATTATAGACATTAACAAACTAATTTTTATACTTGGAGAATTAGGAGTCAAAATTGAAAAACTAGGAAAAAACTCTTATAGTTTTCAGGCAGACGAAATTAACTTAGCGTACTTAGAATCTCCAGAATTTAAAAGAGATGGAAGTTCTTTACGTGGATCTATCATGATAGTTGGTCCTTTATTAGCTCGTTATGGAAAAGGATATATTCCAAGACCTGGTGGAGATAAAATAGGAAGAAGAAGGCTAGATACGCATTTTGAAGGTTTTATCCGTTTAGGCGCTACTTTCAGATACAACAGAGAAGAATATTTCTACGGAGTAGAAGCACCAAAAGGTTTAACCGGAACTGAAATGTTGTTAGATGAAGCTTCTGTAACCGGAACTGCAAACATTATTATGGCCGCAGTTTTAGCTAAAGGAACCACAAAAATTTACAACGCAGCATGTGAACCTTACATCCAACAATTGTCAAAAATGTTGAACAGTATGGGGGCTAACATCAAAGGTGTTGGTTCTAATTTATTGATTATTGAAGGAGTAAAATCTTTAGGAGGTTGTAACCATAGAGTATTACCTGATATGATTGAGATTGGTAGTTGGATTGGTATGGCTGCAATGACACAATCTGAATTAATAATTAAAGATGTTAGTTGGGAAAATTTAGGTCAGATTCCAAATGTTTTTAGAAAACTAGGAATTCAACTAAAGAAAAGAGGTGATGATATTTATATTCCATCTCAAGAAAGTTATGAAATACAAAATTATATAGATGGTTCTGTATTAACCGTAGCAGACGCACCTTGGCCAGGATTTACGCCTGATTTATTAAGTATTGTTTTAGTAATTGCGACTCAATCTAAAGGAACTGTATTGATTCATCAAAAAATGTTTGAAAGTCGTTTATTCTTTGTCGATAAACTAATCGATATGGGAGCCAAGGTTATTTTATGTGATCCACACAGAGCAACAGTAATTGGTCATGATCATCAATCGCAATTAAAAGCAACTAAAATGACATCTCCAGATATTAGAGCTGGAATTTCATTATTAATTGCTGCTTTATCTGCTAAAGGAACAAGTATTATCAATAACATAGAACAGATTGATAGAGGTTATGAAGATATCGAAAATCGTCTTCGTTCATTAGGAGCAAAAATTGAAAGGATAGAAGACTAAAGAATTAGTTTTTGTAAATTATAAAAATAGTGTCAGATTGACACTATTTTTTTATTGGCAAAATTTTTGTCTATAAAATGTAAACATTTTAACGAGAACATAAAATGAGTAAAAAAGAAAACATAAAAGAAGAAGAAATATTAAATACTGATTCGGAAGCACAAGTAGAAGAAAATCAGGAAGTTGTTAAAGATGAACCCACAGCAGAAGAATTGATTCAGGCTGAGAAAGATAAATACTTACGATTGTTTGCTGAGTTCGAAAATTATAAAAAAAGAACTTCAAAAGAAAGAATCGAATTATTCAAAACTGCCAGTCAGGAATTAATGACATCTTTACTGCCAATCATGGATGATTTTGACAGGGGATTAACTGAAATCAAAAAAGTTAAAGACAAAGAAGTTCTGAAAGGTATGCAATTGATTAACGATAAGTTTAAAAATACGTTAACTCAAAAAGGTTTAACCGAAATTGAAGTAAAACAAGGTGATGCTTTTGATGCTGAAATTCATGAAGCAATCACACAAATCCCTGCGCCAACAGATAAATTGAAAGGAAAAGTGATTGATGCAGTTGAAAAGGGATATAAGTTAGGAGACAAAATTATTCGCTATCCAAAAGTAGTGATAGGACAATAATTATTAACAATCTACAATTAACAGTGATCACTGATCATTGATTATTGGTAATTGAAAAAATATGGCAAAACAAGATTACTACGAGACGTTAGGGATAAATAAATCAGCAAGTGCTGCAGAGATAAAGAAAGCGTATCGTAAGATGGCTATTAAATACCATCCTGATAAAAACCCAGATAACGCTACAGCAGAAGCAAAGTTTAAAGAAGCAGCTGAAGCTTATGAAATTTTGAGCGATGACAATAAAAAAGCGCGTTACGATCAATATGGACACGCTGCTTTCGATGGACCTCAAGGTGGCGGTGGCTTTGGTGGTGGAGGAATGAACATGGAAGACATCTTTAGTCAATTTGGAGATATTTTTGGAGGCGGCTTTGGTGGTGGATTTAGTGGCGGAGGACAACGTCAAGCGAGAGTAAAAGGAAGTAATATGCGTATTCGTGTAAAACTAACCTTGGAAGAAATTGCCAAAGGAGTAGAAAAGAAAGTAAAAGTTAGAAGAAAGGTTCAAGCGAATGGTGTCTCTTACAAAACCTGTTCAACATGTAATGGATCTGGGCAGCAAATGCGAGTGACCAACACCATTCTTGGTAGAATGCAAACGGCAACTACATGTGGAACTTGTCAAGGAGCTGGTGAAACTATTTCTAGTAAACCTAATGATGCTGATGCACAAGGTTTAATTGTGAATGAAGAAACAGTTTCTATTAATATTCCAGCAGGTGTTACTGAAGGTGTTCAATTAAAAGTAGGTGGAAAAGGAAATGAAGCTCCAGGAAAAAATTCAATTTCAGGAGATTTATTAGTATTGATAGAAGAAATTCAGCATGATACATTAAAAAGAGAAGGAACTAATATTCATTATGATTTGTACATAAATCTTTCTGAGGCAGTTCTTGGGGATACTAAAGAAATTGAAACGGTTACTGGAAAAGTGAAAATTAAAATTGAAGCCGGGACACAATCAGGTAAAATTTTACGTCTCAAAGGAAAAGGTTTACCAAGTATAGAACGTTATGGGACAGGAGATTTTTTAATTCATATTAATGTTTGGACACCGCAAGAATTAACAAAAGAACAACGTCAATTTTTTGAAATGATGAAAAATGACGAGAATTTTGCACCTTCACCTAAAAAATCAGATAAATCTTTCTTTGAGAAAGTAAAAGATATGTTCTCTTAATACTTAAGAAACAAAATAATAATGTAAATTTGTAGCGTTGTTACGAAAGTAACAACTCTTTTTCATAGCAATTTTCCCACTCAATTTATTTTGAGTGGGTTTTTTTATAAATAAAGATTGTACTTTTGACAGCTTAAAAGCAGATCTATCTTATCGCCACGCTTTTAGCGTGGAGGAAAGTCCGGACACTAAAGAGTAGCATAGCGGATAACATCCGTCCGATGTAAATCGAGGACAAGTGCAACAGAAAGCAAGTACAGTTCGGCTGTAGTGAAACCAGGTAAACTCTATGCGGTGCAATGTCATGTACATTAGAGCTTGAGGGTAACTCGCCCGATTCTAAGGGGTAGGCAGATCGATTCTAAGAGTAATTTTAGAACTAGATAAATGATAAGACTCCTTTTAGGAGAACAGAATCCGGCTTATTGATCTGCTTTTTTTTATTTTTTTATTAAATCTTCAAAGAAAACAAATAAAACCATCTTTTTATTAAATTATATCCAAGGAAAAACGAAATAGCTTTTTTTTATTCATTAATTAAACCTATCTATTGTTTATTTTTTAAATATCGTTGAAAAACCGTAGTTTTGTCTTACTAAAAAATACATATATGGCTTTTGATATTGATATGATCAAAAAGGTATACAGTTCTATGGCTGAACGTGTTGATGCTGCTAGAGAAATAACTGGAAAACCTTTGACACTTGCAGAGAAAATTTTGTACGCTCATTTATGGGACGGTAATCCAGATAAAGCCTTTGTTAGAGGTAAAGATTATGTAGATTTTGCACCAGATAGAATAGCTTTACAAGATGCAACTGCACAAATGGCTTTGTTACAATTTATGCAAGCCGGTAAAAGCAAAGTTGCGGTTCCTACAACCACACATTGTGATCATTTAATTCAAGCTAAAGATGGAGCCTCTACGGACTTAAAACATGCAAATAATGTCAGTAGTGAAGTATTTAACTTTTTAGAGTCAGTATCAAATAAATATGGTTTAGGTTTTTGGAAACCTGGAGCAGGAATTATTCACCAAGTAGTTTTAGAAAATTACGCATTTCCAGGAGGAATGATGATTGGAACAGATTCACATACTGTAAATGCAGGAGGACTAGGGATGGTTGCTATTGGAGTTGGAGGAGCAGATGCTGTAGATGTAATGGCAGGAATGGCTTGGGAATTAAAATTCCCTAAATTAATTGGGGTAAAGTTGACTGGTAAATTATCTGGTTGGACAGCACCAAAAGATGTTATTTTAAAAGTAGCTGAAATTCTTACAGTTAAAGGTGGAACAGGAGCTATTGTAGAGTATTTTGGACCTGGAGCAACATCCATGTCTTGTACTGGAAAAGGAACTATTTGTAATATGGGTGCTGAAATTGGAGCAACCACTTCAACTTTTGGTTACGATGAATCTATGGAGCGTTATTTAAGAGCAACAGACAGATCTGATGTTGCTGATGCTGCTAATAATGTAAAAGAGTACTTAACTGCAGATGCTGATGTATATGCAAATCCAGAAAACTATTTTGATCAAGTGATCGAAATTAACTTATCTGAATTAGGCCCTTTATTAAATGGACCTTTTACTCCAGATTTATCAACAGAAGTTGGTAAAGATATGAATGTAAAAGCGACTACAAATGATTGGCCATTAACTGTAGAGTGGGGATTAATTGGTTCTTGTACGAACTCTTCTTATGAAGATTTATCTAGAGCTTCTTCAATTGCACAACAAGCGATAGATAAAGGAATTACGATGAAAGCTGAACTTGGAATTAATCCTGGTTCTGAAAAAGTTCGTTATACAGCAGAAAGAGATGGGATTCTTGGAATCTTTGAAAACTTAAATGCTAAAATTTTCACCAACGCTTGTGGACCATGTATTGGTCAGTGGGCTCGTTATAGTGATCCAAAAAATGCACCTAAGAATAGTATCGTTCATTCTTTCAACAGAAACTTTGCAAAAAGAGCTGATGGAAATCCAAATACACATGCTTTTGTAGCATCACCAGAATTAACAGCTGCGATTGCTATTGCAGGACGTTTAGACTTTAATCCTCTAACGGATTCATTAATCAATTCTAATGGAGAAGAAGTAATGTTTGATGAACCAACAGGATGGGAATTACCTCCAAAAGGTTTTGAAGTAAAAGATAATGGATATTTAGCACCTGAACAAGACGGAAGTCATGTTCAAGTTGCAGTAAGTACAGAATCTGAACGCTTACAATTATTATCTCCGTTTACTCCAATTGGAAATGAAATAAAAGGAGCTAAATTATTAATTAAAGCTTTTGGGAAATGCACTACAGATCATATTTCTATGGCAGGACCATGGTTGCGTTTTAGAGGACATTTAGATAACATTGCAAATAATACTTTAATCGGAGCAGTAAACGCTTTTGGAAAGAAAACAAACTTTGTAAAAAATCAATTAACAGGAGATTTTGGTGGTGTACCAGATGTTCAAAGAGAATACAAAAAGGCAGGAGTTTATTCTATCGTTGTTGGAGATCACAATTACGGAGAAGGATCTTCTAGAGAGCATGCAGCTATGCAACCCCGTCATTTAGGAGTAGTTGCTGTTTTAGTAAAATCTTTTGCAAGAATCCATGAAACGAACTTAAAAAAACAAGGAATGTTAGGATTAACATTTGCAGACGAAAGTGACTACGATTTAATCCAAGAAGATGATACGTTTAACTTTTTAGATTTAAACAAGTTTGCTCCAGGTAAACCTTTAACTATCGAAGCAGTTCATGCAGATGGAAGTAAAGATGTTATTATAACAAATCATACTTATAATAATAGTCAGATAGCTTGGTATAATGAAGGGTCTGCATTAAACTTAATCAAAAAGCAAAATGCTTAATAATATTATATAATTATTTTTTTAGAATATAGTATTTCCCTCAATATTATTATCTCGAATATATATCTGAAGTAATGCATTTACAGGTGCAGGATTTTCAATAAGAGTAATTCTAAGATTAAAACCTCTCAGTAAGGTTTCGCTCCCATCGGGTAACCTTAACATAAACATCATGTTATCAGAAATTGCTAAAATATCTTCTAAATTTGGATTCCAAATTGAATTATCTTCAGAAAAAGGAATACTAACAAAAGTTTCTCCGTTTTTAGAAAAATAATGGAATCCATCGATGAAGCCTTCATCTCCACAATTTCCGTTGATACAATTATCTAAATAAGTATAAGCTCCAGTTGGAGATAGTTTAGAAGGTATATATGAATAGTTTATAGATTCTGTAGCAATAAAATCACCGTTTGCATCTTTTGCACCAATAAAAAGTTCTCCATTTTGAAAAGATTTATCAGAATAATTATATAGACGAAAATTTAAAGAATCAGCACCAATAAATAAATGTTCTTCTTGAGTGCAACTGACAAAAAAGAATGAGTATAGGAATACTAAAAAGTAAGTTTTTTTCATATTATCAGAATTTACTCTTAAAAGTAATTAAAAATTAAATAATATTGCGACTTATACGTCTATATGAATTTTAAAAACTTTTCCGAAGCTCCTTTACTAGTCATTGATCCTTCAATTTCATTAGTTGATTATCTTCCTATTGATATTTCTAAATCGAATTCTGAATTAGAAAATTTTGATATTTCATCTTCTATAGAATGGTCTAATTATATTGAGAATTATTTAAGCAAAAAAAACGCTAAAGTTGTATTTGGCGGATACTTAGAAGTAAGAGATATTTATGCTAGAAGTAGCTATTTTAAATCTCAAGATGTTAAAAATGAACGAAATATTCATTTAGGAATAGATTTTTGGTGTCTTGAAAATACAAGTGTGTTATCAGTTTTAGACGGAGAAATTCATAGTTTTAAAAATAACAAAAATCATGGTGATTATGGCCCCACGATCATTATAAAACATCAATTTAAAGAAACTGCTTTTTATAGTTTATATGGTCATTTGACGATATCATCAATAAAAAATTTAGAGATTGGTCAAAAAGTAAAAAGGGGAGAAGTAATTGGGTTTTTAGGTGATGCTAGCGTAAATGGAGATTATGCTCCACATTTACACTTTCAATTAATTAAAGATTTGCAGGGAAATTTCGGGGACTATCCCGGAGTATGTTCGTTAAATGAATTAGCATTTTACAAAGAGAATTGCCCAAATCCGAATGATTTATTGAAATTAAAAATTTGAGAACGTACTTTGTAAGTATCGTTTTGTTAATAAGACAAAATTTACATGAATAATTATCTTGTATGAAAATCAAAAAGCCTCAAGTATATAATCTTCTATTATTAGTTTTTATTGTTTTGATGATTTTACCTCAAACAAGAAAACCAATTCAAATCGGTGTGCATTCAATTTTAGGTTTATTTAGTCCATCTATTAAAAACATTGAAGATAGAACTCAAATTTCTACTTACAATTGGCAATTATTAGATGTTAATTCTCATCAATTTGATTTTAATGAGACAAAAGGAAAAGTAGTTTTTGTAAATCTATGGGCAACTTGGTGTCCGCCTTGTATAGCAGAAATGCCAAACATGCAGAAAATTTATCAAGATTATGGTGATAAAGTTACTTTCTTATTTGTGTCAAATGAGAAATCAACTAAAGTTTCCGCTTTTTTAAATAAAAAGAATTTAACAATTCCTGCTTATTATCCAATTACAAATAATCCTAAAGAAATAAGTAGTACAAGTATTCCAGCTACTTATATTATTGATAAAAAAGGATTTATAGTTGTTGAAAAAATTGGCGTTGCTAATTGGAATAGTGATGTTGTTAGAGAATTATTGGATCAATTATTATCAGAATAAAAAAAATGCCTGATGCAACAAAAGTCACATTCAGGCACCCAACTAACCAACCGTTGTAATTATATTTACGATTATTTCTTATTTCAGAATTTTATTCTCAATCCTCAATGTTTTTTTAATAAAAATTATGCTGCTCTATTTTTAATAAAAAACTTCAAATAATATATTATTTATACATAAAGTACATCTATAAGACTAGCCAAAAACAAAAATGTTTCACTTTTAAACGTTCTTTAATAAAAACTTAACTTGTTTTAACAATTCTTTGGGGATAACAAACTTGCTTAAGTAAGTTCATTTAGGACTTCATTGAGAATCTTACAACCTTCAATAATCTCAGCATTGGTAATGGTAAGCGGAGGAGTTATTCTGAGTGCTTTGCCTTCAAAAAGTAAGAAAAATAAGATCAATCCTTTTTCTAAACATCGGTGAATAATTTTGGCGGCTAGTTCCGGTGAATCAACAATAGCGGCTAACATTAATCCTTTTCCTCTAATTTCTTTAATTAATGGATGTTCTAGATGTTTTCTTATAAGTTGTTCTTTTTCTAAAGTATCTACAATAATGTTAGAGTTTTGAATAACATTTATAGTGGCTACTCCCGCTGCAGCAATAACAGGATGTCCTCCAAAAGTTGTAATATGCCCTAAAGCTGGATTTTCTTTTAATAAATCCATCAGATGTTTCTGGGCGATAAAAGCACCAATTGGCATTCCGCCACCTAAACCTTTACCGGTAATAATAATATGAGGAGTTATTCCAAAATTTTCGAATCCCCAAAATTTCCCTGTTCTTCCAATTCCAGTTTGAATTTCATCTAAAATTAATAAAGCTCCAACTTCTTCACATCGTTGTTTTACACTTTTTAGATACTCATTTTTTGGAACAATAAAGCCTGCTCCACCTTGTATAGTTTCTAAAATAACAGCAGCTGTTTTGTTTGTGATTTTTTTTAAATCGGCTTTAGAATTAAACTCAATAAATTTAGTGCCTGGCACTAAAGGTCTAAAAGCGCTATTTTGTTGTTCTGCGCCAGAAACACTCATAGAGCCTAGAGTATTTCCGTGATAGGAGTGATGAGCTGCAACGATTTCAGATCGCTTAGTATATCTTTTTGCTAGCTTTAAGGCACCTTCACATGCTTCTGTTCCTGAGTTTGTTAGGTAAACGCTATAGGTATTTGGTAAGGTTTTAGAGAGTAATTTACATAGGTCCAATTGTGGTTTTTGAATAAATTCACCATAAACCATGACATGTGTATAGCGATCTAATTGATTTTTGATCGCTTTATGAACTTCAGAGTGTTGGTGACCCAAACTATTGGCAGAAACTCCAGCGACAAAATCGAGGTATTTTTTACCTTTTGTATCATAAATATAACTTCCTTTTGCTTTTTCAATCTCTATTGAAAGAGGGTAAGAACTTGTTTGAGCTTGATATTTTAGAAAATCAGATTTCATAGATTTGAAATTTACGAATTTGATTTTTCTTTCTTTTTCTCAGTTTTTTTCAACTTATCTTTAGTAGCAGGCGTAGTTGGATTTACTGTTGATTTTTTACTATCATCTGTTGGATTATCCCCTTTTTTTGTTTCTCCTTTTTTAGGGTCAGTAACTTTTGGAATTCCAGCTGAATTTGAATTCCTCTTTGGAGTTGGAGGTTTCGGTTTCGGTTTCGCAAGTTTAGTTCTTACCGTTTTTTTATTTTTTATAAATATGTCTTCTTTTCTTTTCGGTTGCTCGTCTTCTCTCCACAGAAAACCCTTTAGTCGTCTATCATTTTCTGGATACATGGATGGAGGG
>Ga0209555_10001564_pt1 | contig 17453 bp, 26 predicted proteins | sample SaaInl85LU_5_DNA_FD_184643 | JGI IMG/M metagenome (GOLD analysis project Ga0209555, IMG submission 184643) | Marine microbial communities from expanding oxygen minimum zones in the Saanich Inlet - ESP_85LU_5_DNA (SPAdes) (version 2) | ecosystem: Environmental > Aquatic > Marine > Intertidal... | reverse complement strand
AAAGAAAAAGATGGTGATGAGTTTTACTATTGGGTATTACCATTACCAAAAGATAATCCAGATGAAAACTGTCCTGCACTAATATCATCTGCAAATGATGAATACTCTGATTTAGGATTACAAAAAGGCCAATACATTGTAGAGATTGATGGTCTACTTGGATTGGGTGGTTGTATTAATGAAGAAGAATTAGAAATACTTTATAGAGCATTAACACGAAATGAATTAGAATAACTGATATATTGTCATCTTATATGTTGACAAAACTGACAAAATGTCATCTTATATGTTGACAAATATGATTGGTATAAAATTGGTAATATAAGATATAAACATTAATAATTAAAAAGGAAAAAAACTATGTACACACTAACATCATTTGATAACCTAATCAACGAACTAACAAGACAACCTTTAACTACACCAACAAGAACCTATGGTAACTTTGAGGTAGATGTACTTGAAGATGGCAAACAACAAGTATCTATCAACACTCTTGGTCATAACCCAAAAGATATTACCGTAGATGTTACTGATGAAGAAGTAACTATCAAGGCAACTAAAAAAGAAGGAACTTCTCGATTCGTTAAAGATATTGATTTAACTTTAACAGTTGGCAAAGATTATGATGGAACTAAAACCGAAGCTAAATTCGAAAATGGATTATTGGTTTTAACCATCGATAAGAAAGTAAATAAGAAAGCTAAATCTCTCAAGATTTCTTACTAATTTAATTTTTGAACAAATGAAGAAGGGAGTAGAAATACTCCCTTTTTTTATACTTTAATATTTATTACTATACAATAAACTATATAATTATGAAAGATATTTACAAACAACGAGTTGACAACACTATTGAATCATGTATGACTCGTATTAAAGTTGTAAAGGAAATGATTACAGGAGAAAGACAAGCTGACCCTAAACAGGCAAGTCTCTATTTACAAGAAATCAATAAAGCGTTGGAGGATATCCAACAAATCATATCGAGAGGATAAGAAATGAAATTTAGAACTCTTTTATTAGGGTTATCTGCTTTGTTCGTAGGATTCAATGCAGCATTCTTTTCAGTAACTGGTTTAGCTAAATTATTCGCAGGAGCATCAGTATCAGTAATGATAATGGCTTCATCATTGGAATTAGCTAAATTAATTACTGCAGGATACCTATACAATTATTGGGATAAAATTAATAAAGGTTTCAGAATTTATTTATCAGCAGGAGTTATAATTCTGATACTCATAACATCATTGGGTATCTATGGATTTTTAACTGCTGCATTTCAAGATACTTTAAATCAATACAATGTATCATCTAAACAAAAATCATTCTTACAACAGAAAGAATCATTTTGGGAGAAGGATGTAACACGATATGATAAAGAGTTAGAACGAATCTCAAACAACATCTCAACTTTATCTAATGCTAAATCAACTGGTATTCAAGTTAGAGATACAACCTCATCAACTGGTTTTAGACAAACAGTATCTACTACCGAACTTCGTTTATCTCAAAAGAGAATTGAAGTAGAAGAACAAAACCGAAGGGAAGTTCAATCTAAAAGAGAAGTTGCTGCAGATTCACTACAATCAATTCAATTAAAGATATTAGAATTAGATACCGATACTGAAACAGGTTCTGAATTAGGACCTCTACAATACCTTAGTACTCTATTAGATAAACCAATGACGGATATCATCAACTGGTTTATTCTTATTATCATTTTTGTATTTGACCCACTTGCAGTATCACTTGTAATTGCATTTAATATGGCATCTAAAGTTGATAAAGGTGAGAAAGATAAAAAGAAAGTAATTGAGAAACGAGAACTCTATGGTGAAGAACCTGATAAAGAGAAATCTGGATTATGGGATAATACTTTACAAGATGGATTGGAAGATGAAGAGTGGGATGAATCACATGGGTTAGACCAAGTACTAAATGATATGGTTGAAGATGTTGAAATAGAACCTGAAGATGATGATTTGGATGTAGATGAGATAACTGATTTATTAGATTCACTTAACATCTCAGAAGAAGATGTGGTAGATGATAGAAATTTAGATATCGATGGGGATGGGATTGTTACTGATGAAGAACGAGCAGCTGATTTAGATGGTGATGGTGAAATTTCAGAAGAAGAGAAACGAATATACTACGAGAATGGTGGATGGAAAAATCCATATGATGGAAAATCATATTATCACCACCCTTGGTTTGATTGGAAGAAAACTGAGAGATGGGTTAATGATAGACGAGCAATTGATTATTGGTTGAAGTATCGTGGTGGAACCGCTAACAGTTTAGAAAAACTAAAAGGAAATAAATATCCAGAAGATTTTAATTCAAAAACTTACTAAGATGAGTGTTATAACAATTACAGATAAAGCAAAAAACAAAATCGTAGAAACTATACAAGATGAGGGTAAATCATTAGATACCCATCATCTTAGAGTAGGGGTTATGAGTGGAGGTTGTAGTGGATTACAATACTTCATGGATTTTGGTTCTAAGAGTGATGTAGACCCTACTGATGAGATTATCAACTTAGATGAACTACAAGTAGTTGTAGATAAAAAATCATACTTCTATCTATTAGGTTCTCAGTTAGATTTCTCTACTGGTCTTAATGGTAAGGGATTTGAGTGGTCAAATCCTCAAGCAGCTCGTTCATGTGGATGTGGTGAAAGTTTTTCCCTATAATATTTGGTAGTTACAGATATTTTTCGTATATTTGTAGTATAAGATTTAAAACTACACAATTATGAATTTAGGTTACGCATGTATCAACATGACTTTATCAAGTCAAAAACCAAAAGTTACTACCAATCGTTCAATGATTAAGAAAACCTTCGTAGAGAAAGGTATTGAATACGCAGGTGAGTTAGGTTTACAAAACGCTAGAGATTTATTCACTATACTTCAATGGAACAATCGTAAAGGTATCAAAGTATTTAGATTATCTTCCGAGATGTTTCCATGGGCTTCTGAATACGATATAGAATCTTCCCCATATTACAAACGTATTTTAATGGTACTACAAGCTTGTGGTAAGTTTGCCAATGATAATGGTATTCGTATCACTGCACATCCTGGTCCTTTTAACGTATTAGTATCTCCACGTGAAAACGTAGTACAAAATACTATTACTGATTTGGAGATTCATGGTAAGATATTTGATATGTTAGGATTATCTCACACTCCATACAATAAACTAAACATTCATTGTAATGGTGTGTATGGTGATAAGATATCTGCTATGGATAGATTCTGTGAGAATTTTAAATTATTATCACCCTCAGTACAATCCCGTCTAACAGTAGAGAACGATGATAAAGAATCAATGTACTCGGTAAAAGATTTGATGTACATACACGAACGTATCGGTATTCCTATTGTATTTGATTATCATCACCACCAATTTTGTACTGGTGGTTTATCAGAACAAGAAGCATTAGAACTTGCAATCTCTACATGGCCTAAAGGTATCAAACCAATTGTACATTATTCAGAGAGTAAAGCATTACATGAAGAAAACTCTAAACTTAAACCACAAGCACATTCAGATTATATCAAATCATTACCTAACTTATATGGTAACGATGTAGATGTTATGGTAGAAGCTAAAGCAAAAGAATTATCAATATTACCTTTTATAAACAAATAAATTATGGATAGAAGTATTAGAATGGCCAAATCAGAAGTGGCACGTAAGAAAAGAAAATCGATAAAAGAAATTAAGGAAACATTACAGAAGAGAATGTTTTCTCGATTAAAAAATAAAAGAAAGAAATTACAGAAAATAAAAAACAGACAACATGACAAATAACGATATGGAATACCGACAGGGTAAAACCAAAAAACAAGTTGAGGATTCTGAAAAGATTATATCTTTTTTGTTTATCTGTATGGTTATAGGTGTAGTTGGATATACAGTAGTTAAGTTTATCTCTAATGTTATTTAATAATTAGATTATAATTTATTGGAAACAACTTTAATATATACATACAAGACTGGTCTACATCACATACTCCCACCAATCACAACTAATCAGATTATATTAATCTATCGCGAATGTATTATTAGAAATTCTGAATTTCATAAAAGTAAAATATATACTACCGAAGATTGTGTAGATTTATTTGATGATATTGTTGATGAAGTTGTGATTATAGATTCCGATTATGAAACATATTTCCAAGATGATTTAAAGTTCTATGTTTTACAAAAAGAAACTGCACCATTTACTTTAATTGATGGTGATATTATTTTGGATAATAAACTAAATATTACCAATGAAGATGTTGTATATGAAAAGTTAATAAAGGATAATCCAAATGATGATTATTTTATAAAAATGCGTAAACACTTACTTGATTACAATGTTGAATCTTATTTTCCATATTGGGAGAATTTTGATTACACTTATAATCTTGGTATAGTCCATGTTAATAATACTAAATTTGTTAACGGATTTATATCCGAATATACTAAATTTAAAAATTGGTATAAGGAGTATATAGAATCAGTTAATCCTAATTTAAAAAATGAAAATGTATTGGAAATGGCAACATGTACCTATTTCTTATCAATGTATTTGGAGATACATAACCATTCAATCGGTGTATTAAATAATAAGAATTCATTTACACACTACTCAGGATTATATCAGAAATTGAATTTGTTAGATAAGATGAATTGTAAGATTAACACAATAATATAATAATGAGAATTGATTTAAGTGATAGTGTTGGTTATTGGAAATATACATGGGATATTTCTAATATAGACGAAATTGTTTTAGATACACACAACGTAATAAAGAATGTTAAAAGTCCACATGATGGTCACGGGCTGTGGCTGAACACTAAATCCAAGGAATGGATTATATCACAAGACCTGGGAAACATGGGAGATATTATTTTAGAAGGAATATCTAAATGTGAAGAATTATACAAATTACCATATAACTCAGTAGAGATTGGTAGTTGGGTTAATGTTGTGAATAAATCAAAAACAAAACAAACTATTCGTAATAGTAAAACTAATGAGTTAATCTATCACAAACATACTGAGATTGAACAAAGACTTGGAAATCCATTACCTAATTATACCTTTATATTTTATATTCAGATGCCAGATAATCTATCAAATGATGACGGTAAGTTATTTATTAAAGATAAAGATGGGGTTGAATTTGGAATATTACCTGAGGTTGGTGATTTAATTATATTGGAGGGAGATGTACCACATGCCCCGGTTGATGCACCTAATTCTACCAAGGACAGAATTGTAATAGCAGGTAATGTAATATTTAAAAATATAAAAACAACCAAAACATTTATCTAGTCTTGGTGTATTAATAAACATTATGGAAAAAATACATATAACAGATGACGTATATATTTTTAAATTAACATCAATTGATTATAATCAAGGTAACTTAATTGATGAGTTGATGTTTAATTTAGATATAAGTAAACAACCAACTCCACGGAGCTCTGAATATCCTGGAATACAAAGTGATATTTTTATAATAGGTGGTGAATTATCTTATGTTAGAAATCAAATTATTGATATATTTGATAATATTATATATGAATCAAAAAATACATATGCATATAAAAATTGGATTTATTTGAGTAGTAACGAAAATCCATATACAAATTACCACTCACATACTGATATGGTTGGTTTAAAATCTAAAGGGGAATGGACATGGACATTCTATGTTCAAATGCCAGATAACTTAAAGGAAAATGATGGTGAACTTATGTTTTCAGTAAATGGTGTAGTAAAATCCATTTTACCGGAGGAAGGAGATTTGTTTATATTCCCTGCAGGATTAAATCATAGACCAAACACTAACCAATCATCTACTAAAGATAGAATTGTTCTTGCAGGTACAATGTGTAAGATGGATTTGAGTAAAAAATATACTAAGAGAAATACTACATTATTATGAAAATATTAGTTTTATCAAATATAAGATGTGGTGGTGAGTATTTTACAAAATCGTTAGCATATACATATAATTTAAAACATATACATGAACCAGATGTTATTAGTAATTTCGGTAACGATGTATGTGTTAAAATATACTTACATGGATTAATTTCTGTTGATGATGTTATAGTCCATAGTAGATTATATGATTATGTATTTTTATTAGATAGGAAAGATAAAAAAGAACAAGTTAAATCTGCATATACGATGTATAATATAACTAATCATAGAACCTCCAATTGGACATGGAACGATGAATATCTTGAAATTAAAAATCCAGTTGCAGATATAAGTTATCTTGAAAATTACGTATCACTTATACATAATAAATTAGTTAAAATTTCCAATTCACTAAATAAGGAAATAATATATTATGAAGATTTATACCACAATACAGACTCGGTTGATTTAAATGGATTAGAATTTAAACCCGATTTATCTAAAAGATATTATGTTGAAAATGGTGACAAAAATAAATTAATATAATGCCAAACATTAATGCACCAATACCTATTGTAGTAGTTCATAAAGGTATTAAAAAAAACTCAAAAATTCAACTTGAGATATTTACTAATATACGAGTTGATGATATCATCGATGGTAATAAACGAAAACCACCTATACCACATTCCAACGAATTATTGGAGATTGGGGTAGGTGAATCTTTCGTTGAACGATATAAGAAAAAATATAAGATTTGAAGTTACGTGAAAACCAAGTAGAACCAGTTGCGATTGGTGTAGAGTTCTTTAAAACAAAGAACATGAAACCTTCGATTATCGTTGCCCCAACGGCATTCGGTAAATCGATTGTTATTGCTGCCATTGCTAAAGAACTTGGTGAGAAACTTCTTGTACTCCAACCTTCCAAAGAACTATTAGAACAAAATTATAACAAGTTTGTAACCCTTGGTGGTACTGCATCTATTTACTCTGCTTCAATGGGAAGTAAAGAGTTGGGGGATGTTACCTATGCAACCATTGGTTCTATCATTAAGATAGCAGGTAAATTTAGAGAGATGGGGGTAACTAAAATCATTATTGATGAATGTGATAGATACCCTCGAGATAAATCAGGACAACTAAGGAGATTCGTTGATGGGATGAAAGCAACTCACGTTCTTGGTTTAACCGCTACTCCTTTAAAGTTACAAACCAATATGGGAGATACTGGTCCTTATTCTAAGTTGGTGATGTTAACCAATAAAAGTAAACACGGAATGTTCTTTAAGTTCATTCTTCATGTTTCTCAGATTCAAGATATTGTTAAGTTAGGATATTGGACACCATTAGAATATCAATCGTATGATTTCGATACTGGTGCTCTTGTTTACAATTCAAGTGGTGCTGAATATACCAATGATTCTATTGCTCGTTCATATGAGAATCAGAATATTGGTAATAAGATTGTAAAGAAGATTGCCGAGGTACACGATAGAAAATCTATATTAGTAGCCGTACCAACCATAGAACAAGCAACTGAGTTGGCAAGAAAGATTCCTTCTGCAGCAGTTGTACATGGTGGAACTCCAAAAGATGAACGAAAAAGAATCATTGAGGAATTTAGAAACCAACAAATCAGAGTTATCGTACAAGTAAACGTACTAACAGTTGGATTCGATTACCCAGAATTAGATTGTTTGATTACAGGTAGACCAACTGCATCTATTTCTTGGTGGTATCAATTCGTTGGTAGAGGAACTCGTATCCACGAGAACAAGAAAGATTGTTTAGTGGTAGATTTTGTAGGTTCAGTAGAGAAGTTTGGAAAAGTAGAAGCACTGTATTACAAACAAGATGGTGAAGAAAATTGGGAACTATATGGAGAGAATAAAAAACAGATTACTGGTATACCAATGCATGAAATCGGTATTCATTTGGAAGGTGGTATCAATCTTTCTGAAAAAGTAAATGAAGAAGGTGAGATAGAAAAGGTTTATATGACCTTTGGTAAATACTCAGGCAAACCTGTTGCATCTATACCACCTTATTATAGAAAGTGGTTATTAGATAATATAACTTGGGGCCCTTGGAATATTAAAATTAAAAACGAAATCGAAAGATTACATAATTTAAAATAGATGATAGATAGAATTTATGTATTTGATGATATTATAGATAAAGAATCTCAGAATATTTTAGAAGAATATTTTTTAACTAATGACTCATTGTTTAAAAAAAATAATAATATTCAATATTTTGGTGATGAGGTTTATATGCCACAATCGGTTATAGTACCAAAGAATTTGGATAGTAATATTGATATTATTTTAAAAACTATTGAAGATACTGCTATAAAAAAAATCGGTAAAACAATTTTAAAAAACTATCGATATAAGATAAATAAACTAGAAGTAGTTGATAATGATTTTGATGATATTATGAGTTTACATATAGATAGGTATGAGGAGCATATATCTATTGTATATTATGTTAATGATACAGATGGAGATACTTGTTTGTATGAGATAGACTCATCTGATTTAAAAAATTGGCAATCGTTAGTGAGGGATAGAAAATTTGAAAAATTTAAATTTAGACAACAGGTCTCCCCCAAAAAAGGTAGAGTTGTGATATTTAATGGATTACTACCACACCATTCAACATACCCAACAATTACTGATAGGTATGTTGTAAACTTCAATACTGTTATTGACACAAAACCAACATCTTTATTTTAATAATATGTATCAACACTTTACCATACCAAATTTTCTAACTACATCAGAATGTAATTCCATATTATCAAAATGTAAAAAAGAACTTACGTTAAAAAATGCAACAGTTCGTGATGGTGAAGTAAATTTGAAATCAAGAAAATCTTCGGTAGCATTTATAGATGATTTGGGTTTTTTAAATAATAGATTAGAAACTATACTAATAGATTCAGTTAAAGTAAAGGGGTTTTCAGTATCTGGATTACAACCATTCCAGTTTACTGAATATACTGTGGGTGAATATTATAATTGGCATAGAGATAGTGATATAAATACTCCAGAGTCTTCAAATAGATTCTATTCAACTGTAATTCAGTTAAATGATGAATATGATGCGGGTGAATTACAATTAAGTATTGATGGTGAAGAACTAACATTAGAACGTGGATTGGGTACACTATATATGTTTCCCTCATATACACTTCATCGTGTAAAACCTATAACAAATGGAGTTAGATACTCTCTTGTAAATTGGATTAAGTTGGTAGAAAATAAAAACGAAAAGAAATCCTTACTATGATGAATGTTGTTGTTATAGGTGGTGGTACTGCTGGTTGGCTATCCGCATTGTTTTTAAACCGAAGAATGAATGATATCGGAGTAACTTTGATTGAAAGTAAATCGATTGGAGTTATTGGTGTTGGTGAGGGTACTACACCGAATATAGTACCATTTCTTAAAAAGTTGGGTATTGATGAAACTGATTTTATTACCAAAACAAAAGCTACTAAAAAAATAGGAATATCGTTTGAAGGGTGGCAAGGTAATGATTCATTATTTAATCACGATTTTCATCAAAACTCAAATTCAAGTTATGCATATCATTTTGATAATAATAAAATTGGAAACTATTTTAAAAACCTGGGGATATCACGAAATATAAATCATATTGAAGGAGATGTAATTGGTTTTGATAAAACTGGTGATGATATAAATACGATTCACCTAAAAGATGGAACTTCAATACAAACTGATTTTATAATTGATTGTAGTGGATTTAAACGATTGGTAATTGGAAGTGAGTTGTTGGGAGAATGGATTTCCCATACAGACAATTTAACACTTAATTCAGCAATACCATTTAGAATACCATTAACCGATTCTGAAGAATACACCATAGATAGTAAAACACGAACTCGTGCAATTTCTATGAAGTATGGGTGGATGTGGATGGTTCCCTTACAAGATAGATGGGGTTGTGGCTACGTATTTGATGATAAATATATAAATCAAGAAGGTGCTAAACATGAGGCTGAGGAGTATCTTAAAACAAAAATAGAAGTAAATAGAAAAATTCAATTTGAATCTGGATATTTTAAAGATGTTTGGATTGGCAATTCAGTTGCAATAGGATTGAGTGGGGGGTTCTTTGAACCACTTGAGGCAACATCTATAATGACAGTTATTACTCAATTAAATAATTTACGTAAAACTAAATTAAATAAAGAATTACAAAGTTGGTATAATGAATCTATACAAAACTTTAATAATCAAGTTTATAATTTTATAAAATATCACTATTTATGTGAACGAGATGATACTGATTTCTGGAAAGATTATAAATCACATAAACTTCCAATGACATTATCTAAGTTACTTACTGATGATTTCAAACTTAAATACTTTGATAACTCTAAGATAGCAAAAATTTTTGATGTAGATGATACTGAACTAATATTTGATTCTTATAATTATTCTACTGTTGGGTTGGGTAATTTTAAAAAAAGTAAAAAAGAACTATTCTGATGATAAATATTAAAGATATATTGAATTCTTGGGTAACATCATTTAACCCAACTGATGCTGAAATATCCCTAGCAAATGATAGATATGATATATGTAGTTCATGTCCATCTCGACAAGAATTAATTAGAAATAAAAAATGGACTCTAATATGTGGTGAGTGTGGATGTCCATTAAGTAAAAAAGTATATTCATCCGTTCCAAACCCATGTCCTCTTGGAAAATGGGAAAAAGTTGATAAAAAACATAATCTTAATACAAGTATTAAGAAAACAAATACCTTATTTTAATAAAGTTTATATTTATTACTATAACATAAAACCCTTATAGAGAAATATGAAGGCTACAATACTCGGAACTGATTTACTCCAACATGGTGATTCGGTAAAAATTTTAGAAATAAATACAAATGCTGCTATCTATAATGTAGGTGCAGAATTTTTAGATTATACTGCATTGTTTGATGTACTAACATCTAATAATATAACAGAATTTCACTTTATATATGTTGATGAAAAGGCACAAGCACCAAATGGAGCAGAAGATTTCATCTTTGAAGATAAAATAAAAGAAAAATGTACCGAGTTGGGTATATCATATACTCCACACGCAGTACCGGTAGGGTCTGTTACAGTTCCATTTATTGAAGATACTGATGATAAATTTATATTACGTCAGGCATATGATACATCTGCACTTGTAGATTCAACATACTGTGCTGATAAATTTGAATTCTTTTCTCTAATGAGTGGTTCTTCTTATATTCCAAGCACATACTTTGTATCTGATGAGTTATCACTTGATGGATTTGAATCATTGAATACAGATGATTCTCAATATCCCAATTCAGTACAAAAAGCCAGAAACCCAATATATGATAGAGAGGCATTACCTCGTTTATCAAAATATAATACAATTGAGCAACTAAATTCAGCTAAATCAAATTTAGATTCTGATACCTTGATTCAAGAATTTATTCAAGATGACTCAAATGTAGTTGATGGATACTGGAGTGTAATTAGAAGTATTGATATTATCTATGGTTCTAATTTAGATACTATTAGTATGGGTGGTTACTCACACTCAGCAATAGCACCACTAACATTTTGTGATAATGAGTTTGAAGAAAATGGAGTTGATTTAAATAAGAAGAGTAGAAGTAAATTCTTAAATAAAAATTTAAGTCAAGATGTTGCAACAATACGATATCACACAGATGAAGAATCTGATATTTTAATGTTTGATGGGAGTATATCTAATGTAACTCAAATACAAGAAAGTGATTTAATTAAAACTGCTAATTTTGATTGGATAGAGGGTGGTAGTGGTGAAGAACACGACCCGAGAACATCATATACATCAGTAGACACTATATCTGGTTCTTTATCATACGTTTCATCATCGTTGATTTCATCTGAATCACAAGAAGTTGAAAGTTTCTTTGTTCAAATAACATTAGATGGGGGTGAAGTTTGGACAGATACACCATCTACATCATATGTAATAGAACGCTCTGGTTCACTTGATACTAACTTCGAATTTGTTAATAAATTATTGGTAGGTGATAAAATTATTACTATTAATAAAAATACTAATAATGTTTCTAAAAAGGAAATTACTTCATTAGAAATGGTGTGGGATAGTGTTAAGATTTATAACTTAGACTTTGAACCATACGATTATTTCATGGTAGATGTATCCAACGATGAATATGCATTGATGCATAATGTATGTTCGTATTGTTATGCAACTTGGGCACCATGTGGTAATTATTTTTGTGATAGTACATGTCCACCATGTTTAAACTTTGGTGGTAGTGGATGTTTCATAGCAGGTACTCAAATTACATTATTTAATGGAGATGTTAAAAATATTGAAGATGTTGTTGTTGGTGATGTTGTTGTTTCTTATAATGAAGAAACTGGAATTCAAGAACATAATGTGGTAACAGATTTAACTCAACCAATCCATAATGATTTAGTTAAATACACATTCTCAAATGGAACTGAAATAACATCTACATACGACCATCCATTCTATGTGAATGATTTAGTATTGGCATCATATTCACCAGAATTAACTAATGATAGATATGAATTACCATCTGAGGTTGTTAAAATAAAAGTAGGTGATTTTGTTTACCCACTCGATGGTGATGTAGATGTTACAATTACATCAATTGAAGAATTACCATTAGAGGATACTCAAACTTACATATTTAGTGTTCAAAATAACGAGAATTTCTATGCAAATGGAATCTTAGTACACAATAAAAAACCAATATAATAAAGGAAATATATCATGGCAGAACTAAAAGAAAGAAAAAATCAAATTATATATTCTCGAATTAACCCAATATCAGATAGTGTAAAAGCTAAATGTGCTACTGCATTTCAAGAGGTAGTTCAGAGAATTAAAGATAAACATTTATCTTAATAATAATATAATAGTATATTTAAATGGTATTAGTAGGAAACTATTAATACCATTTTTTATTTAAATAAATTTGGTATATCTAAAAATAATTCGTATATTTGTATATATAAATGAGTTACACCTCTTAAAAATAAAATGTAATGAGCCTAAAAGGTAAGAAATATATTAAAGATACTTTTTGTATTGCTCCATGGACTGAAATGCACTTCGGTGTCCAAAAAGAGGTTCTTCCGTGTTGTAAATATAATAACCAACACTCATTTGGAAATTTAAATTCCACAAATGATTTAGAAGAAATATATAATTCAGAAAAGGCGAAATATATTCGCAGTTCTTTATTTAGTGGAAATCGTCCAATAGAATGTAATTCCTGTTGGAAGGATGAGGAGCTATCAAAAAATCAAAGTTATAGAGAGTTTCATAATGAATACTATGGTGGATATATAGAAGAGGCACTTGAAAATACAAATGATGATTTTTCTCTTAAAAAAATAACATTAAGGAGATTGGATATACGATTTGATAATAAGTGTAATTTAAAATGTAGAATATGTAATTCTGATTATTCAACATCATGGTATATGGATGATGTTAAGTTAGGTAGGAAGCCCAAAAAAAAGACAGATGTATATCAACAATCAATATCATCAAAGGTATTTGATTTCATAATTGACCAATTAAAAAATGTAGATGAGATATTTTTTGCAGGAGGTGAGCCACTTATGCAAGATGGGCATTATCTTATTTTAGAAAAAGCTATCGAGCTTGGATATAATCATAAAATAAGATTAACATATAATACAAACTTCTCTTCTTTAAAATATAAGAAAAAAGATATAATTTCATTATGGAAACAATTTCAGTTTGTAAACATAGGAGCAAGTTTGGATGCATCACATAAACAGGGTGAATACCAAAGAAAGAATATTATATGGGATGATGTTGTTGAAAATCGTAGAACTATTTTAAAAGAACTTCCTGATGCCAATTTCAATATAATACCAACTGTTGGTATTTTGAATGTATATAATATTTTAGAATTTCATAAAGAATGGGTTGAACTTGGATTGTTAGATATAAATAGAATTGATATTAATCTATTATCAGAACCAAAGGGATATAACATACAAGATTTACCAGATTATCATAAGGAACGTATATTAAAATTATACAATACCCACATAGAGTGGATTAAAACACATGATGATTCGGATAAAGCCGTCAATGAGTTTACTAAAGTAATCAATTATATTAAAAAAGAAGGTTCATTTAAATATTTATCTCATTTTTTAGAATTTAATAAAAAGTTAGATTCTATCAGAGATGAAAGTTTCTTTGAAGTTTTTCCTGAATATTCTGATTTGGAATGGTATATAAAATACACTAAATTAGTTGAAACTGTTGGTGATAAACCTTTAGAAACAATAGGAGCTTTAAATGAAAAGGTGAGTAAACAATATGAATACATTCGTGAACTGGAAATTTTACGAGATAAGCTTAATAAAAAAATAGCTGAGAAGGATTCTTTTATCTCAAAAACTTTACATGAAACCAGTTACGTAAAAGAACTTGAAGAAGTTAGAGATAATTTAAATAAAAAAATAGCTGAGAAAGATAGTTTTATAAGTAAAACATTGATAGAATCTAATTATGTAAAAGAACTTGAAGAAGTTAGAGATAATTTAAATAAGAAAATAGCTGAGAAAGATAGTTTCATAAACAAAACATTGATAGAATCTAATTATGTAGATGAATTATCAAAAATTAAAAAAAGTTTAAATAGTATAAACAAAGATTCAGTTGATGATTTAAATACGTTTTTTGATGACATTGAGGCCATTTCCATTAGATTGACATCTAAAATTAAAAAAATTAGTAGGGAAAATGGATACAAATCTATACTTTAATTTGGATAAACGAAAAATATTTCGTATCTTTATATTATAAAATAATAACAATATGAAAAAATACAAAGTTATATTATTAAGTGGAGGATTCGACCCTGTTCATAGAGGACATATCGAATGTATTAATCAAGCTAAAGAACTTGCTGATGAAGTTTGGGTAGGTTTAAACAATGATGATTGGTTGAAAAGAAAAAAAGGTAAATCATTTATGGATGAGAAAGAACGTGCATTCATCATGGATAATCTTAAAAATGTTGATTGGGTTTATATTATGAATCCTAAAGATAAGTTAGATGACACTGCAATTGATTTCATTGAACAATCACGAACACGATACATCAGAGAACATGGTGATTTACCAAAAGGTGTAATGGCATTTGGTAATGGTGGTGATAGAACAGAAACTACCACACCAGAAAACTCAGTATGTGATTCTTTGGGAATAGATTCAGTATGGGGTCTTGGTGATAAAGTTCAATCATCTTCTTGGTTATTAGAAAAGTATTTAAACATCGCAGAATAATATGGATATAGAAAAATTAGTTAAAGAGTATCCTAATGATATGGAACTCGGAAGTAAAGTTCGAGAACTTTATTTAAAAGGTAGAGAATCATTTGATACTCTAAAAGAAGAAATGAAAGATGCTAAAATCTTTGAATCACCAGATGGTGGTAAAACTGTTTACGTTCGTGGATGGGGTGAAGATATTAACACAAGAAAATTAGTTACAAACCAATTAACAATATTTGATGATGAATCTTATAAAGAATCCGAGTAAATTAAAAACTCCATTAGTGAGTAAACCAATGACACAAGAAGAGATTGATGATATCTCTACAAAACTATTAGAAGGATTAGCTAAATTTGGTGGTATTGGATTATCAGCTAATCAGATTGGTTTAGATGTTCGTGCATGTGTAATCAATGTAAAAGAACCATTAGTTCTAATCAACCCAGTTGTAACTGAAGTTTCTAAAGAAACTGTTGCGTATGTAGAACAATGTTTATCATTGGATAAAACATTAAAGAAACCTGTTAAGACAGTTAGACACAAATCATTTACAGTTGAGTGTGATAACTTAGGAACTGTAATCTTCTCACCTGATTCAACTGAATGGAAGGATTCTAACGAGTTCTTTTCTGATGAGGGGTTATTAGAAACAGTTTGTGCTCAACACGAGATAGACCACCTTAATGGGATTCTAATCACCGATAAAGTTAGAAGATATACTGCAACTGTAACTGCACCTAAAAAATATGGTAGAAACGAACGAGTAATGGTAAAATTACCTGATGGTAAAACTGAATTTATGAAGTACAAGAAGGCAGAACCACTACTTGCAATCGGATGTGAAATCTTATAATTTGTATTAAAAATGGGAAAACTTATATTTAGATATACAGAGGAAGATTTCATTGAGGAGAATAGAGAGGCTAATGAAATCGAATTAAGCGTACCAGATGATATGAATATCACAGAGTACAAGGTTATGTGTGTAAGAATGGCGTACGCCATGGGTTATCATCCAGATTCTATAAAAAGAGGATTTGGAGATATAATTTATGGAGATGAAGATATTAACACACTAAAGGATTTATTAGATGAGCTCAGTATCACAAGAAATAATTAAAGATTTAGCAAGACAAGTTCTACAACAAGGTGCTATAATCGATGCTCTATGTGATATTTTAGTGGATAAAAATGTAATTACCGAAGAAGAACTTAATGGTGTCATCGATGATTATATTTTAGACCAAGAAAAATACATAGAAGAAATCAAAGAACAACAAAAATCTGAAATAGATTTAGGGGCATTACACTTCGGCCCAATAGGAGAATGTTAAAAATCTGAAGAAACATTTGGTTATGTAATAATAATTTCGTATCTTTGTTACGAAGTATTATCGAGGAACTATTCACATGAGAAACTTTTTTTTATCATTTATCATTACCATATCATTTTTTCTAATGGCATTCAAAGTCCATGAAGTAATTTTGGAATGGCAAGAACCAGTAGAAGTACAACCAAAGGCAATCAAAGTTATCATGCCAAAGTTAGAGGTTCCTAAAGTTGAAATCAACTTGAAAGACCATACTTCTTTTCTAAGAAACATTGGTAACTTTGAAAGTGGTAATAGATACGAAGTAGTAAACCGTTGGGGTTATATGGGTAGATATCAATTTCACTTATCTACCTTAGAATCAATCGGTATTAAAACTACTAAGAAGAAGTTTTTATCTTCACCTACTTTACAAGAAGAAGCGATGACTAGGTTACTTAAATCTAATAAGAGAACACTTAGAAGATATATTAAGAAATACAATAACACGATATTACATGGAGTATATGTTACCGAAAGTGGTGTACTCGCAGCTGCACATCTTGGTGGAGCTGGTAATGTGATTAAGTGGTTTAAAAAGGGAGAAGTTTTCAAAGATGGTAATGGAACTCCCATTACTCGTTACATGAAAACATTCTCAGGTTACGAATTAAATTTAGAATAATATGGATTATATTTTAATTGGATTGATTACATCAGGTGTAGTTAATCTATTATTCCTTATAGGAGTTCGAAATCTATTAAGACAGAACGAACAACTTGAGGATAGATTAGTTGGGACTATTAAAGATACCCAATCTA
>Ga0209555_10001561_pt1 | contig 17471 bp, 12 predicted proteins | sample SaaInl85LU_5_DNA_FD_184643 | JGI IMG/M metagenome (GOLD analysis project Ga0209555, IMG submission 184643) | Marine microbial communities from expanding oxygen minimum zones in the Saanich Inlet - ESP_85LU_5_DNA (SPAdes) (version 2) | ecosystem: Environmental > Aquatic > Marine > Intertidal... | reverse complement strand
CGGATAAAACACACAGTGTGTTTTATTCCCGATATGTCTTTACTCTAAAGTTAGTAAATCAATCGGACTTTTTATCTTTTGAATATGTTTAGTAGCTACTTGGGTGTATATTTCTGTTGTTCTACTGCTATTGTGGCCTAGTAACACTTGAATGTAGCGCAAATCTACTTTGTCCTCCAATAGGTGTGTTGCAAAGCTATGTCGCAACATGTGCGGAGTTACCTTTTTTCTTATTCCAGCTCGTTTGGCCGAAGCTGTAACAAGTTTTCCTACACTCGTTCCAGAATATTGCCTTCCATGCATTCCTTCAAATAAATACTCTTTGGGTTTGTACTCTTTATAGTACTTTCGTAATTCATCCAATACCGATTTGCTTAATAAGGTTTGTCTGTCTTTTCCTCCTTTGGCATTCCTTACCAATATTACCATTCGCTTACTATCAATATCTTCTATCCTCAAATTCAATAACTCTGCTCTCCTCAGTCCTGCTGAATAAAGTAAACTTAGGATGCATCTGTGCTTAATATTGTTTGTGCAATTAATTAGATTCTGTACTTCTTCTAAGCTCAATACTTTTGGCAATTGTTCTTTTTTTCTGGGCCTGTCTATACTATAAAATCTATTTGGCATCCCTTGAATCCCAAAAAACCTATAAAGAAACTAGCTTATCGCAGAATTAATTCTCCCGTTTATCTCTTCCACAGTTCCAATTCCATCTACGCCAATTTGTTTTCCTTGGTTGGCATAAAAATCTTTCAATGGAGCGGTTTCATTGTTGTAAACAGCCATTCTGTTTCTGATGATAGATTCGTCTTGATCATCTTTTCGTCCAGAATCCTTTCCTCTTAGCAACAATCTCTTTACCAATTCATCTTCATCCACTTCAAGAGAAACCATCTTAGAAATCCCCCAACCTTTTTTAGAAAGCAATTCATCCAGAGCCAAGGCTTGGTCTGTAGTTCGTGGGAAACCATCAAAAATAAATCCTTTTGTATCGTGCGATTCACTCAATTTGGCGTCAATCATATCAATCACAAGTTGATCTGGAACTAAGTTTCCAGCTTCCATGTATTCTTTTGCCTTTTTTCCTAAATCCGTGTCGTTTTTCATATGAAAACGGAACATGTCACCCGTTGATAAGTGTGTCAAGTTAAACTTTTCTTGAATTAATTCTGACTGTGTTCCTTTTCCTGCTCCCGGAGGGCCAAATAAAATAATGTTCAACATAGGTTCTTTTATTATATATAGTTCGTCTAAATTTCTGCCAATTTCGTTGTAATCCAATCCAAATCCTATTAAAAATTCATTCCCAACCTCAAATCCTACATAATCAATAGGATAGTTTTTCGTGTAGGCTTTGGGTTTGAAAAGTAATGTTACAACTTTCAAGCTTTGTGGATGGTTTGAAGAAAGGTCTTGAATGATATTTTCTAGAGTGATTCCAGTGTCTACAATGTCTTCAACGATTATTACATCCGTATTCTCAATGTTTTTATCCAGTCCCAAAATTTTCTTTACATTTCCTGTAGTTTCGGTTCCTTTGTAAGATGAAACTCTCAAAAATGCAACTTCACATTCAATGTCAATTTGTTTCAGTAAATCGGAAAAAAACAAAATTGACCCATTCAAAATACCAACCAAAAGAGGTTTCTTTCCTTTGTAGTCGCGGTTTATTTCTTGCGCAATTCTCGCTATTTCTTTGTTGATTTTTTCTTTGTCCAAGAAAGGCACAAAGGTTTTGTCCTGAAGGGTAATTTCTTTCTTCATTTTCAAAGTTAAAACTTTCTGATTAATCTCTCTTGTCTGAGTACTAGTTTTATTACGAATTGTTCCTTTTTATACTCAAATTAAGATTTTTTTATTCGAAATCATGGTAAACACTCAAATCTAATTCAACTTGTTATGAATTGGATAAATAGGTGAGATTTAAAACATACAAGATAACCTTTAATTCGCATTCAGTTTTCTCTGATTCAGTTTCTTTTTTCGAGTAATGAATTCTTTCCAAGTGTTGAATTCCTTTTTGTAGTAAACGCCTACGCCACTTGTTGTTTGAGCCTGATTGGCGTTTGTAATATCGTAGTCGTTGGTACGAGTAAATACTCTTACTCTAAAAGTTCCGTCTTCATTCAGTTTGTATTCCACGTTCACATCGCCAATAAGAGCGTTTTCATTTTGGTTGATTTCGTTTCCTTGGGCAACCCCAAAATTTGAACTAATCACTAACCTTTCGTTCAGTAATTCGGTAGAGAGCGCAACCGCTATTTCATCACTCGTAATGTCATCGCCTGGTCGGTAATTGAATCCAACATCTACGTTGTTACTTAGCTTAGAAATCCAATTGCTCAGTTGGTTTGATAGCAATTCTGAAGCTGTGGCGCCAACCGCTCCTGTCGTTTCTAATCCATTTTGGTTGTTGGTATTCTGGGTAGGCAAAAATCGGTTGAGAAGGAGCAAGGCAAATACCTGCTTATTCAATTCCTGCTTAGTTTGCATAAGGTTTGCAATCACTCCTCGTTCCGTTTCATCGGCTCGCGGTAATTCAATGAAAAAATCGATAGTGGGAGTCATTAAATTTTCAGTTAATTTCATCACTACCTCTATGTCCGATCTTGCTTTGTACCTATTATTGTCGTTGTTCAATTGCGGCATTATTTCGTATATCGAAGTTTTTAGCCTGTATATCGCATTGATGTCAATTTCTGCATTATATGGATCTCCAAACCAGTTGATTGTACTTCCGTTGGCAATCTCAAATTTTTTGTTTATCAGGTTTTCAAATCGCTCTAATCCTAAAGTAAAAAGGTAGTCACCTTTGTCAATGGTGTACTTCCCACTCATGTTAAATTGATCTTGTTTGTCTACCGTCATAGAAAGATTTCCATAACCAGTTCCAGCGATTATGTCACCGTACACTTCGTCAAAAATCAATTGTAAATTAGCCTCGGGAGTTACTTCTACATTAATATCAAGATTTATTCCTTCAAGATTTACAATTTCTTCCTCATCTGCCACCGAATCTCTGTTGTTGAACACAACAAAATCGGCCATAGTTACCTCCGAACTACCGTAGAGTGGCAAAGTGAAGTTCGTTCCTTTTTCGGTTTTTGCGTTCACTGTAATGTCAATTTCATCTTGGTAACCTTCTACGTTTATACTTCCTGTTGCGTATACTTTTCCGTAAAAATCATTGTTGAGCTCTAGGTTGGTATTTAAACCGATGAATTTGTTCTTTACTTTTTTTGAACCCTCAAAACTTTGCAACTCAGATTGTGCTCCTTTTCTGTATACCGCAGTAGGGATTTCCACAAAAACGTTGAAGTTAAAGTCGGTATAATTATCGTGAATAATAGCACCGTTGAAGTAGGCTAAGTTGTTTTCCTCGTCCCTTATTTCAATTATGTTATCGGTGTAAATATCGTTGTTTTCGATAATCATCAACCCAGAAAAATCATAATGCGTATTCAAGTAATTTACATTAAACCCTGTTCGCATGAATGATATTTCACCTTTTAATAAAGGAGCTTCGGGTTCGCCCGTTACCGAAATGTTTCCTTTGGCTTTTCCGTTGATTTCAGAAATACCTTGATCTTCCAAATAAGGATTTAAAAATGCAAGATTGGTGTTTTGAAGAATACAACTAAAATCGAGCGAGTTTTTTTCTCTAAAAGGATAGAAATAACCCAAGAAATCGAAAGTGTTGAGGTCGTTTCTCAATAATTCTCCTTTTATATTCATTCCTCTTGTCTCTTTTATCCAATCGGTATTAAATACCAAATCTCCAATGAGTTCTTTGTTCACTTGAAGAGAGTCAATAAAAAAATCGGAGACAATCTCAATGTCATTGTACACATTGCTAATGCAAGCACTTCCGTTAATATTTCCTTTGTATTTGGTAGTTGCCGAACCGATAAATGGATTGAGGTATTTCACATTAAAATTATCCAAATATACTTTGAGTAAATCTTCTGGTTTTTCCGAAATGTTTCCCACTACCGTAACTCCTTCGCCCAAGTTGTTTGTAATGGCGAGTTCATTAAAATTAAAACTGGTTGAATCTACAATAAGCGAGGCATCTTCTTTTATTTTCCAATTTCGGTCTTTGAAGTGAAAGTAGGATGGCAGAATTAGCATGTCAAAATAATTTTCGGAGTACCAATAACCATCCCCTCGGAGTTTCCCGTAACTCTCTCCATCTGCCGATTTCCATTGAATTGTGGGCATGATATGATCTTCCTTGATTAGAGATGAAACTTCTATATTGTCCAATGAAAAATCATTTCCAGCTTGAAATTTATTTACCGTAATTCCTACATCCAAAATGTCAGAAGGTTTTTCAAGTTTTCCTTTTATTCCATAAAAGGAATTGTTGAGATAGGACGCAGAATCTGAGAATACTTGTACGAAAAACTTGTCGGAAACCGAATTGAAATTCCCAGAGACTTTGGTGTTCTGGGCTACGGAAACATCAGGTGTAAACAAATCATGAATAGGAGTGAAATCTTTTACCAATAAGTCCAAATCAAAAATTTGATTTTCTAGTGCCACTGTATCTTGTGAAGTGTAGAGAGCAGGAACTACTTGTTGACCAATAATATCGCCTATTTTTCCCAGCTTGGTGAGCGAAAATTTCCCTCGCAGCGTGCCATCGACCACATCAGAAAATATACTTAAGTTTCTTATGCTGTCCTTGTCTGTTGAGGTGATTGTTATCTCTTTGTTTCGGTATGTTTTTTCATTTTGTTGGTACTCCAGGTTGTTTATTTTGGCTATCCCCGTGGAGTTATCAATTGAATTTCCTTGGCCTTTCAAGCTAATGTTTCCAGTCACAATATGCTCGTTGGAATCTGTGAGGATATTCAGCTTACTTAGGTTCATTTTTACCACCTTCGAGCTGAAATCAAATTCAGGAACTTCGGTTTCAAAATTGATCGAACCTAGAAAATCTACTTCGCCATACAAGTCTTTGATGGAAGCTTTTCCATCAAATGATTTCTCTGTAAAAGTACCGTCCAGTTCAATGTTTTTGTAGGTATGACCTTTAAATGCCAATTGAGGCAGCTCTCCCTTTGCGTTTATTTTGATTCCAGATTTTGAATTCCATTCCAGATCAGTTTCAAAGTTGGCATCTACATGAGTCAAGTCTTCGTTTTTGGCAAAAGTTCCTAGGTTTAGTTGGTTGGCAGCCACAGTTCCTTTCAGGTAATCTGTGTTGTTTTGGTTCCAATATCGAGCATCTATGGATAGCTCTCCTTGTGTAGTTTGAATCGTAAGTTTGCTATAGAAATCATCAAACTTACCAGTCATTGTTCCTGTAATGTTTACGTTCCCAATCCCTTCTGTTTCAGTGGGCAAAGCAAGCTTTTTCTTTTTGTCAAAAGGAGGAATGTCAATGTTGTTTATGTTTTGTTCATTAGAAACAAGGTTGTTTATTTTTATTCGAAAAGTAGTTTTGTCTGTGTAGGGCAATCCTTTCATTGCTAGGCCTCCATCAAACGAAGTAGCGTTGTCTATCTTTAATTTTAAATTTTTTGTTTCGAAATCTGCAACAGTTCCATCAAATTCCCCAGAGAGTTCTACCATTCGGTCGATTCCTTCAAAAAAGGAGGTGAAATATGCCAAATCAGCCAAATTCAAATCGGTTTTTTTAAAAACAGTCTTCATCGTGACTTTATTTTCAAAGTCGTCTTCAAAATAATTTGGATCATCAAATTCAAACCTAAAATATTCAGTTGCTAAATGTGAATTTGCAGTAGTGATTTCCAAGTTTTGTATGTGAACAAAATTGGAGTCAATTTCTACTTGGCCTGTTAGGTTTTTTAAGTCAAAATTACTTTTTTCCTGAGAGGACAAATGTTCAATATTTACTTTGATGTTACTCCCTTTGTTTTCAAAATCAGAAAAAGTTAGATTAATGGGATTTGCCTCCAAATCGGCAAAATCCATTCCGTAGTATTTGGCAGAAGTTCGATAATCTTTAAACCTGAATCGGCTGTTGGTTAATTCAATGGAATTAATCCCTATTAAATAGTCGGGTGTGTTATTGGTCGATTTTTCTCCGTTGTCAAAATAATCTAAAATAAACTGAAAGCTAAATCCACTGCCGCCAGGTCTTTTTATGAGTTGAATGTTCGCTTCATCAAGTTTGACGCTCGAAATTTCAATTTTATTCTTTTTTAGATTGATGTTTTTTGCCAAAATAGACAAGCTTTTGGTTTGGATCACCGTGTCGTTTTCTTTGTCGAGGATATAAAAATCCAGTAACTCAACGGACTTTATGGGTGTGATGGATACTTTGCCTATATGAATTTCGGTATTCAAGTCTTTGGAAAGTCTCTCGGTGGCATACCTAGCCAAACTAGTTTGAACTCCATTAAAACGAACAGCCATAAAGCTAAGCAAGAGCAAAGTAAGTACTATTTCAAAAAGTAATAGAAGGACATGACTCGCTATGTTGACTGATTTTTTAATGAGGTTTTGTTTGTATTTATGAAGCAATAATTGCGCCTTTCAGGGCATATTTTAGCTAAATTAATTAATTTTGGTCTTATCCTATCAGGTTTGTGCGATACTTACTGATATTCAAAAGTTAATACCGAAATAAATGAGCGAAAATAAAGGAATAATCCTGGGAATTGAATCCTCTTGTGATGATACCTCTGCCTCGGTAATCAAAGACGGGAAAATTTTATCCAATTTGATTGCTCGTCAGGCGATTCACGAACAATATGGAGGAGTTGTGCCAGAATTAGCTTCAAGAGCTCATCAGCAAAACATAATTCCTGTGGTAGAAGCAGCTTTGAAAGAGGCTGGAGTATCAAAGGAAGAGTTGACTGGAATCGCATTTACGGCTGGCCCAGGTTTGATGGGAGCTCTGCTTGTAGGAGTTTCGTTTGCCAAGTCTTTGGCTCTTAGTTTGGATATTCCGCTTATCCAAGTAAATCACATGCAAGGTCATATTTTGGCACATTTCATACAAAAGCCAAATGAACAGAAAAAAGTTCCTACTTTTCCGTTTATTTGTTTGACAGTTTCGGGTGGGCACACGCAATTGGTAAAAGTGAGTGATTATTTTGAGATGGAAATACTGGGTGAAACCCTAGATGATGCAGCAGGCGAGGCTTTCGACAAAATGGCAAAAGTATTAGGTTTTCCTTATCCAGGCGGGCCGCTTATTGATAAATATGCCAAAGAAGGAGATGCCACTCGATTTCATTTCACGCATCCCAGAACTACAGAATACAATTATAGTTTTAGTGGTCTCAAAACCCAGTTTCTTAATTTTATAAGAAAATGCGAACGAGATGATCCAGATTTTGTAGAAAAAAATAATGCAGATATTTGTGCCTCGATACAGGATACAATAGTCAAAACTTTGTTTTCTAAACTAAAGAAAGTTGCCGATGATTTGAATATCAATCAAATTGCTATTGCTGGTGGAGTTTCGGCAAATAGTCATTTGCGAAATGAACTGCAAAAATTAGGCGAAAAGAAAAGATGGGATACTTTTATTCCAGAGTTTCAATATTGCACAGACAATGCTGGTATGATTGCCATGGCAGGATATTTTCATTACCTCAATCAAGATTTTGTAGGGCAGGAGGTAACGGCTAATCCAAGGATGAAGTTTTAGAGTTCCTATTCGGCTCAAAATGACAAAAAAAATGAGCCGAATAAAATTTTATTCGGCTCATAGGTTACTTTTAAGTCTTTTGTTTTTTAGCTAAAAACATCTTTTACACGGTCAAAAAATCCTTTGTCTTTGCTTGTAGGATTGGGAGCAAAGTTTTCTGATTTTTGTAATACTTCCAGAGCTTTTTTCTCTTCTTTAGTAAGTGTTTGAGGAGTCCACACATTTACGTGAACCAAAATATCTCCTTTTCCGTATCCGTTTACCGATGGAAGTCCTTTTCCTTTTAGTCTCAAAGTTTTTCCGCTTTGTGTTCCAGGAGTTATCTTGAATTTCACAGAACCGCCAACAGCAGGAATTTCTACAGAAGTTCCCATGGCTACATCAGCAAAATTCAGGTACAAATCATAGTGTAAGTTTTGTCCTTCACGCTTTAATGTTTCGTGTTCCACTTCCGAGATTACAACCAATAAATCACCAGCTACACCATTTCCTGGGGCATCATTTCCTTTTCCTCTTACATTCAGTTGCATTCCATCTTCTACTCCAGCAGGAATTTCGATAGGGATAACAACCTCTTTTCTTACCATTCCGTTTTGGTCGCTGCCGGCTGGTTTTTTATCTATGGATTGCCCAGAACCATTACAAGTAGGGCAGGTGCTAGCCGTTTGCATTTGTCCCAAAAAGCTATTGACAACTCGTGTCACTTGACCTTGTCCTTTGCAAGTTCCGCACGTTTTGTATTCTACACCTTCGGCTTGTACTAGCTTGTTTACTTTTATCTTTTTCTCAACTCCGTTGGCAATTTCTTCCAGCGTAAGGTTTAGTCTCACTCTCAGGTTTGTTCCTTTTATGGTTCTTCGTCCTTGGCTTCTTCCAAAACCACCTCCAAAGCCACCGCCTCCGCCACCAAAGATGTCGCCAAACTGACTAAAAATGTCGTCCATGTTCATTCCGCCACCACCGAATCCTCCTCCGCCAGCACTTCCATCTACTCCCGCATGACCAAATTGATCGTAACGTTGTTTCTTTTCGGCATTACTCAAAATTTCGTAAGCCTCGGCAGCTTCCTTAAATTTTACTTCGGCATCTGGGTTGTCAGGGTTTTTATCAGGGTGAAACTTAATCGCAAGCTTCCGGTATGCTTTCTTTATTTCGCTTGCATCCGCATTTTTGCTTACTCCTAATACTTCGTAATAATCTCTTTTAGACATTGTGTTGTTGTTTTGTTTTTTTCTGAGACTTATTGTCCCACTACTACTTTAGGGAATCTAATAATTTTTTCTCCTAAGTAATATCCTTGTTCTACCACATCCACTATTTTTCCTTTCATGTCCTCGCTAGGTGCAGGAATGTTGGTGATTGCTTCATGAATATCTGCATTAAAAACTTCTCCTTGCGCTTCAATTGGTGTAAGCCCTTTGGCTTCCAAGGATTTTAATAACTTGTTGTAGATCAATTCAAAACCTTGTTTCAAGCTTTCTGGATCTTGCACTTCCGCGTTGTGTGTCATTGCTCTCTGGAAATCGTCTACAATTGGCAACATGTTTTTTATTACATCTTCGCTTGCCGATTTTATGATATCCAACTTCTCTTTGGCAGTTCTTTTTCTAAAGTTGTCAAACTCCGAGTAAAGCCTCAAGTATTTGTCATTGGCTGCTGATGCAGCATCTTGTGCCAATTCCAATTCGCTTTTCTGTGGTTCTTCTTGAATCTCTTCGTTCGATACTTCCTCTTTTTGGGTAGTTTCTTTCGCTACGTTTTCTTCGTTCAATTCTTCAGTTGATTCGTTTTCACTATTCATTTTTCCTCTTTTATTTTTTCGATTGAACACATTCAATTTTTTTGCCATTCGCAAATTTAGGTCAATCTGACATAGAATAACTGAAAAAGCCTATTAATTTGGCAGAGTTGTGACAAATTAATAGGCTTTATTGTTTTATAAATATCCTAGATCAGAACTTTGTTACATACTTATCCAAAGTTGTATGAAGTTTCATTCCTCTCAAGTTTTTTGCAATGATTTTTCCGCTTGGGTCTAGCAAGAAACTTTGTGGAATTGAGTTTATTTTGTAAAGCTTAGCAGCTTGAGAATTCCAACCGCCCAAGTCGCTTACATGGTATTTCCATGATAAATTATCTTTGGCTATAGCGGTTTTCCATTTGGCTTCATTGTTATCAAGCGAAACGCTGTAAATTTCAAATCCTTTTCCTTTTTTAAACGTTGCTTTTTTGTATTTCTCGTAAGCACTTACCAGGTTTGGATTTTCCTTTCTACAAGGTCCGCACCAGCTTGCCCAAAAGTCAATTAATACATATTTTCCTTTCAAAGAAGATAATTTAAGTGTTTTTCCTTCTGGACTTTTGAAGCTCAACTCAGGAGCCAAGTCACCAATTTCGATTCCTTGTTCTGTAACAAACGAGGAGCTTTTTTTAGCAATTTTGGATTCTCCAAAGCTCGATAAAACAAGTGCTGAAGCTACAAAAGCTAGGGTGTAAAGTGTTTTTTTCATAATAAAAAATTAGTCGTGTACTTGTTTTCGTTTACAAGCAACAATAATGCCAAGGTTACAGCCTTGTAATGTCGGCACCAATGTTTTTCAGTCGGGTATCTATGTTTTGATATCCTCTGTCTATTTGCGAAATATTACTGATCTGACTTTTTCCTTCTGCCGAAAGGGCAGCAATCAACAAGGAAACTCCTGCTCTAATGTCTGGCGAACTCATGCTAATTCCTCTCAAAGGATATTCCTTGTCTATTCCTATTACGGTTGCTCTGTGTGGATCACACAGAATAATTTTTGCTCCCATATCAATCAGTTTATCCACAAAGAAAAGCCTGCTTTCAAACATTTTTTGGTGTATCAAAACACTTCCTCTAGCTTGGGTAGCTACAACCAAAATAATACTCAATAAATCGGGTGTAAATCCTGGCCAAGGTGCATCAGAAATCGTCATGATACTTCCGTCAATGTAAGATTCTATTTCATAATGATCCTGAGCCGGAATGAACAAATCGTCTCCTTTTAGTTCTATTTTTATTCCTAATTTTCTGAACGTATCTGGGATAATTCCCAAATCTGGATAAGAAACATTTTTGATAGTAATTTCTGAACCAGTCATTGCTGCAAGTCCTATAAAACTACCAATTTCTATCATGTCAGGGAGAATTCTATGTTCGCAACCACCTAAACTTTCTACTCCTTCTATCACAATCATGTTCGATCCTATGCCTGATATTTTACCTCCCATAGCATTTATCATTTTACACAATTGTTGCAAGTACGGCTCGCAAGCTGCATTATATATGGTTGTGGTTCCTTCGGCAAGTGCAGCAGCCATTACAATGTTTGCAGTACCTGTGACCGAGGCTTCATCCAAGTGCATGTAAGTTCCTTTCAGTTTGTCGGCTTTCACCTCGTAAAAGAATTCCTTGCTGTCGTAGTGAAATTGTGCTCCTAGTTTTTCGAAACCAATGAAGTGAGTATCCAGTCTTCTTCTTCCAATTTTGTCTCCTCCAGGTTTTGGCATGTATCCTTTTCCAAATCTTGCCAACAATGGACCAAGAATCATAATGGATCCTCTTAGGCTCGATCCTTTTTCTTTAAATTCATCAGAAATAAGGTAGTCAACATCTACATTTTTTGCTTCAAATGAATACTTTTCTGGGCCTAATTTCTCTACTGTAACTCCAATAGAAGCAAGTAAGTCAATAAGTTTATTTACATCAATAATATTGGGTACATTATCAATAATTACTTTTTCTGGAGTCAATAATACTGCGCATAATACTTGTAATGCTTCGTTTTTTGCTCCCTGCGGAACTAGTTCTCCACTTAGCTTCTTTCCTCCGTTTATTTCAAAAATGTTCATGTTGTTTATTTTTTTGAATACCTATGTTTTCCGTTGTTTTGTTTCTTTCCCTTTTTTCTGTTATTCTGAATTGGTTTTACTTTAGGTATTGATTTTGCCAATTCCTCCACTGTGGTAAGGGGTTTTTCTTTGTTTGGAATTAATTTTCCATTGGATAACTCATCCAGGTGTCTAAATATTACTACATCTTCCACAAAATCTTTGTTCCAAGTGATAAAAAGTTTTTTCATCAGGTTGGCAATCGCTTCTACCAATATTTCCTTTTCTTTTTCATCTTCTTTAGAAATAGCTTCTTTGATAAAAAGTGAAACCGTTTTTCCGTAATAAGCATATTTTATCTTCCTCTTTCCTTCCGAGTAGCTCATTAGCTCTGGCTTTTTTGAGGCTTCGTCCAGTTCGGGTTTTGGATAAGGTGAATCTACATCCAATCTATTTTCCGAGATGATGAACAAATGATCCCATAGTTTGTGAGTAAAATCTGTAATATCTCTCAAGTGAGGATTTAGTTGTCCCATTACCGAAATAATGGCATTTGCCACTTTTTGTCTCTCTTCTTTGTCGGCTACGCTAATTGCGTACTCTACCATATTCCTCACGTTTCTGCCATATTCGGGTATTTTTAATTCCTCTCTGGCAGTATTGTATTCTAGTCCTTCTGACATGTTGTAAATTGTTTTAGTCTATTATTTCTAGCTTCGCAAATTTAAGCAAAAGCTGTTTTTGACCCACCGATGGAAAAAAAGCTGTAGCCTTTCTGTTCGGATAAGTACCTTCTATATTTATGATTTTTCCTTTGCCAAATTTGGCATGTCTCACATTTACTCCCACCACTATTTCTTTGCTGTCCGAACCTCCTCCCGGTGCGCTAGCAGTGGTTACCTTTTTCATTTGGCTCAGTTGCTTTTGTTCCAAAGGTTTGTTGAATTTCATCTCGAAACCAGCTTTACGGTCGCTCGATGTTCTTGCTGGGGCAGTCGGAATTGGAGTTTCTATGTCAATGAATTCTTCGTCTATTTCTTCCAGAAACCTACTAGGTTCGCAAGAAATAAGGCTTCCCCATCTATATCGGCTGGTGGCATAAGAAAGTGTTGCTTTTTTTTCGGCTCTTGTCAAAGCTACGTAAAAAAGTCTTCTTTCTTCTTCCAGTTCGTTTCTTGTTGTCAATGACATTTGAGAAGGGAATAAGTTTTCTTCCATTCCAACAATAAATACATAAGGAAATTCAAGTCCTTTTGCTGCATGTATTGTCATCATTACCACTTTGTTGTTGTCTTCCTCGTTGTCGTTGTCAGCATCTGTCAACAGAGCTACATCAAGCAAGAAATCACTCAGAGTTGGTAAGTTTTCTTCAGTCTGATTTTTGGCCACAAATTCTGATATTCCATTCAGTAACTCCTGAATGTTGTCATATCTGCTCACTCCTTCGGGAGTTTTGTCAGCATGCAAATCGCGCATAATTCCCGTAGAAGTAGCAATCTCTTTTGCTAAATCAAATGCATTTTCTTTGTCGAGCCTAACGCTAAAGCTCTGAATCATGGTACAGAAATCTGACACTTTTCTTTGTGTACCAGAGTTTATTTTTGTTCCAATATTTGCAACATTATTCGCAATTTCCCACAACGATTTGTTTTCTTCGTTGGCTGCAATTATCAATGAATCTATACTGGTTTTTCCTATTCCTCTTTTTGGGTAATTGATTACTCTTTTAAACGCTTCTTCATCATTGTGATTGGCAATAAGTCTAAAATAGGAGAGAAGATCTTTTATTTCTTTTCGTTGGTAAAAAGAAAGTCCACCGTATATTCTGTATGGGATATTCAATCTTCTGAGGGCTTCTTCAAAAGACCTAGATTGTGCATTGGTTCGGTACAAAATGGCAAAATCGCTGTTTGCTGCCGAATTGTTTTGCTTGATATCAAAAATGGAGTGAGCTGTTACTTTGCCCTCTTCATTGTCGGATAAGGTTCTAACTATTTTTATTTTGTCACCTTGGTCGTTGTCGGTCCAGACCTTTTTTTCGATCTGGTCTTTATTCTTTTTAATAATACTATTAGCAGCCTGCACAATTACCTTTGTCGAACGGTAATTTTGTTCGAGTTTAAAAAGCTTGTAATCCGGATAATCTTTTTTGAAGTTTAATATGTTTTGAATATTAGCTCCCCGAAAAGCGTAGATACTTTGCGCGTCATCTCCTACTACCACAAGATTCTCGGTAGCCGAAGCCAGTTTTTTTACAATCAAATATTGAGAGTAGTTTGTATCTTGATACTCATCTACCAACAGATATTTGAATCTGTGTTGGTATTTGTACAAAACTTCCAAATGATCTCGGAAAAGGACGTTTGTTTTGAACAGTAAATCATCAAAATCCATAGCGCCAGCTCTGAAACATCTTCTTTGGTAAACTTTGTAAATTTCGCCAATCTTTGGTCTTCCCGAGCTACGGTCGTCAGCCATAATGGTGACGTTTTGCAGGTAGCTATCCGCAGAAATTAAATTATTTTTTGCAGATGAAATTCTACCATAAACCACTCCAGGTTTGTATAGTTTTTCATCTAGTCCCATTTCTTTTACTATAGATTTCAATAAGTTTTTTGAATCCTGAGTATCATAAATCGTAAAGTTTTTTGGGTATCCAATGATTTCTGCCTCAGTCCTCAAAATTCTTGCAAACACGGAGTGAAAAGTACCCATCCATAGGTTTTTTGCTTCGTTGCCTCCAATTATTTTGGAGATACGTTCTTTCATTTCTTTGGCCGCTTTATTTGTAAAGGTCAATGATAAAATGCTGAACGGATCGACACCTTTTTCGATCAGGTAAGCAATTCTGTAGGTAAGAACTCTTGTTTTTCCTGAACCAGCACCAGCAATTACCATGCATGGACCTTCAGTGTTGGTCACAGCTTCGTATTGTTGAGTGTTTAGCTCGTCAAGATATCCCATAAGAATGTTGGTTGGTAGTAAATGTATTGGATTTTCTCAAAAATACAATTTTATAGAGATACTTCCCACCATTCAAGTATTATTTATGTTAACAATTGAGATTGAATAAAATATTAGAGTGATTATGGAATCAAAGTTGCTTTTTTTGGTGCTTTGTTTTTTGCATAATCGAAACCTTCGTTCCACCATTTTTTCATTTTAACTTGATTGAAAATTAATGAGTTTTCGGTCAGTTGAGTAGGAGTGTGAAATCGGTTTATTTTTACTTTTTTGGATTGAGCTCTTAGTTTCGATATTTCCAATTTGCTTTGGTTGTTTTGTTCCAATAAATAATCCAAAAGTTTAAAAGTTAGGTCAAAGGCATTGGTCGATTTTATTTTGTTCGTCAATCTATTAATCGGGTCCAGAATAATTACATCAATTTCGGTCGCACCGGCATCTATAGCCGCTTGCACGGGAATGTTGTTTCCAAATCCGCCATCGCCATATTCCATGTTGTTTTTTATCATCAAACTCATAAAAGGAACAAAGTTAGCCGAAGCCCAAATCCAGTCGCAATAATCCGAATAATTAAAATCTTTCATCTTTTTGTATTCTACTTCTTGGGTAGATAAATTTGATACCGTTACAATCACATTGCACTCGCTTTTTTGAATGAAATCAAAATCTTTTTCGGTGAAATTTTTTCGGATAGTTTTTCTCAGGTTTTTTGAAGAGCCAAATGTTTTGTTTCCTCTCAAAAAAGAGCGTAAAACATTGAAGTGATCCATGCGAATTAACTCGATTCCTCTTCGTTTTTTTAATTTGTATGGACTCAACGAAAATATATCTGAGTTTTTTATCTCGGTGTATACTTTTTTAGCTTTTTCGACATTGTTGGAGGCTAAGAGTGGAACCAACAAACTTCCAGTTGAGGAACCAACGAATAAATCATATTGCTGTTGTTTTTCCTGGATTAAATATTGGGCTATTCCTCCCGCAAAAGCCCCTTTGCTTCCGCCTCCTGATATTACTAATGCTTTCATGTTTTAATTTACGTAAATATTTATAATAGAAACTATTTTAAATATTTTATTGCTTTAGAATTATATCCAAAATGCATTTTAAACAACGTAAATTGCATTTTAAACAATTGATTAGAAGATGTTTTGAATTGTTGGTGCTACTTGGTCTACTTTTGAATTGTTAAGAGACAATAACAGAATATTTATTTTCTTTTTACACTGATTAATAAAAAAAACATTACCAAACATATTTCTATCTAACGAAATAAAAATGCCATCTCTAACTTTATGGGGGTGGCATTTTTTTTGGTTATTACCGAGGATGTTTGATTGTTCCTTGGGTTTTTGCTACTTTAGATTTTTATTCAAATTTCGAATCAATAATTATTATGAGCGCAACACTAACATCAACAGAATCCATTGCATTAGAAGACAAATATGGAGCACACAATTACCATCCACTGCCAGTAGTATTGGATAGAGGAGAAGGTGTTTTTGTTTGGGATGCAGAAGGAAAGAAATATTTTGATTTCTTATCGGCATATTCCGCGGTAAATCAAGGTCATTGTCACCCAAAAATCACAAAAGTATTAGTTGATCAAGCTCAGCGATTGACACTTACCTCAAGAGCATTTTATAATACTTCGCTAGGGAAATTTTCTAAATACATGAGCGAGTACTTTGGTTACGATAAAGTGTTGCCAATGAATACAGGAGCAGAGGCAGTTGAAACAGCAATCAAATTAGCCAGAAAGTGGGCGTATACTCACAAGAATATTCCAGAGAATCAGGCTCAAATCATTGTGTGTGATCAAAACTTTCATGGAAGAACCACAACCATAGTTTCTTTTTCTAGTGATCCAGATTCGTACAAAGGATTTGGGCCATTTACACCAGGATTTATCAAAGTGCCTTACAACGATGTGGAAGCTTTGAAAGAAGCCTTTGCCAAGAACAACAATGTAGTTGGATTTATGGTAGAGCCAATACAAGGTGAGGCCGGAGTTGTAGTTCCCGATGAAAATTACCTAAGTGATTGTTACCAAATTTGTAAAGACAACGAAGCCTTGTTTATTGCCGATGAAGTTCAAACAGGGATTGCACGAACAGGAAAATTATTGGCTACTTGTGGAAATTGTAACTGCTCTAGTTTTTGTGAAGATAAAAAACAAACACGCGCAGATATTTTAATTTTAGGAAAAGCCTTGTCTGGCGGAGCCATGCCCGTTTCGGCAGTATTGGCAGATGACGAAGTAATGCTCTCAATAAAGCCGGGAGAACATGGTTCGACTTATGGAGGGAATCCTTTGGCATGTGAGGTTGCAATTGCAGCTTTGGATGTGGTAAAAGAAGAAAAACTGTCGGAAAGAGCCTTTGAATTAGGTAATATTTTTAGATCCGAATTGGAAAAATTTGTTGAAACCAATGATTTGGTCACTTTGGTAAGAGGAAAAGGGTTGTTGAATGCCATCGTTATCAATGATACAGAAACGAGCAAAACAGCTTGGAATATTTGTATGAAGTTAAGAGATAATGGACTGTTGGCAAAACCAACCCACGGAAACATCATTAGATTTGCACCTCCTTTGGTGATTTCGGAGGAACAATTAATGGAGTGTATCGAGATTATCAAAAAAACTATTACAGAATATAAGAAATAATGGCTACAATTTTTTTATAAATAGAAAAATTGTGTAGTTTTGCATCCGTTCAAAGCGAAAAAAGCGAAAGTAGCTCAGTGATAGAGCATCACCTTGCCAAGGTGAGGGTCGCGGGTTTGAATCCCGTCTTTCGCTCTTACATATTTAAGATGCCAAACCACAACTTCTGCATGTCGGCAGAAGTATTGTGAATCTAGTTTCGATTTGTCGAGGCTAGAGATGCTCGGATGGTGGAATTGGTAGACACGCAAGACTTAAAATCTTGTGTCCCCTGGGACGTGCGGGTTCAAGTCCCGCTCCGAGTACAAGAAAGCCTCTAATCATTGATTAGAGGCTTTTTTTATGAGTAAAATCAAGGGG